>CHCFC05602__coassemble_209_pt1 | contig 34172 bp, 37 predicted proteins | sample CHCFC05602__metabat2_high_PE_016 | metagenome-assembled genome bin CHCFC05602
TGCCCTCGCCTACGGCATCGACAAGGAGAGTTCACAGAAGGTCATGGTCTATGACCTGGGCGGCGGCACGTTTGACGTATCCATCCTGGACATCAATCAGGACATCATCGAGGTGCTGGCTACCGCCGGCAACAACCGCCTAGGCGGCGACGACTTCGACCAGTGCGTGACCGACTACCTCGTTGCGGAGTTCAAGCGCACGGAGCGCATCGACCTGCGCCGCGACGCCGCGGCCATGCAGCGCGTGCGCGAAGCCGCCGAAAAGGCGAAGATCGAGCTGTCGGGCATGCAGGCGACGAGCGTCAACCTGCCCTTCCTCGCCGCCGGCCGCGACGGCCCCAAGCACATGGAGATCCAGCTCACGCGCGCCAAGTTCAACGAGCTGACCGCGCACCTGGTCGAGCAGACGATGGGCCCCGTGCGCCAGGCGCTGGCTGATGCGCATCTCGCCACGGCGGACATCGCCAAGGTGCTGCTCGTGGGCGGCTCCAGCCGCATCCCTGCCGTGCAGGAGGCCGTGCGCCGCTTCACGGGCAAGGAGCCCTTCAAGGGCATCAACCCGGATGAGTGCGTCGCCATGGGCGCGGCGCTGCAGGGCGGCGTGCTCATCGGCCAGGTCAAGAGCCTGCTGCTGCTGGATGTGACGCCCCTGTCCCTGGGCATTGAGACCGTCGGCGACGTGTACGCCAAGGTCATCGAGCGCAACACCACCCTGCCCGTGCGCCAGAGCCAAATCTTCACCACCGCCGCGCCCTTCCAGACCTCGGTCGAGATCAACGTCCTGCAGGGCGAGCGCATGCGCGCCTCGCAGAACAAGTCCCTGGGCAAGTTCAAGCTGAACGGCATCCGGCGCGCGCCGCAGGGCGTGCCGCAGATCGAGGTGACGTTCAGCATCGACGCCAACGGCATCGTCAGCGTCTCGGCCAAGGACCTGGGCACGGGCAAGCAGCAGGAGATCACGATCACGGGCTCGTCCAACATGAGCGCGGCGGACATCGACCGCGCCGTGCGCGAGGCGCAGGCCTATGCCGCGGAAGACCAGCGGCACAAGGAGGAGGCCGAGCGCCGCTACCGCGCGGGCGCGCGGGGCGCCTCCGGCGGCGCACAGGACGACTCCGAGGACGGCGCGCAGGACGCGCAGTTCACGCCCAAGAACGGCGGCACAGAGGAGTAACCATGTTCGGCTATATCGTTGTGAACCGGGCGGAGCTGTCCGACGCCGACTACGCCCGCTATCGCGCCTACTACTGCGGCCTGTGCCGGGAGCTGTCGCGCCGCCACGGCCAGTTCGGCCGCCTGACGTTGACGTTCGACATGACGTTTCTGTACATGCTGCTCAGCTCCCTGTATGAGCCTGAGGAGCGGCTCGCACCCGGACGGTGCGCGCTGCATCCGCTGCGTCCGCACGACTTCATCGAGAACGCGACAGCGGCCTATGCGGCGGATATGAACGTCGTGCTCGCCTATCACAAGTGCCGCGACAACCGGCAGGACGAGCACAGCCTGCGCGCAGCTTTGCAGGAACGGGCGCTGCACGGGGCCTATGCGCGCGTGCAGGCGCTCTATCCCGACAAATGCGCGGTCATCTCCGACTGCCTGGAGCGCACGGCCACGCTGGAGCGCGCCGCCTCGCGCGACGTGGACGCCCTGGCCAACGAGACAGGCCGCCTGCTGGGCGAGGTGCTCTGCTACCGCGAGGACATCTGGGAGCCGACGCTGCGCGCCGCAGGCGAGGCGCTGGGCCGCTTCATCTACTTGATGGACGCCTACGACGACCTGCCGGAGGACCTGCGCAAGGGGCGCTACAACCCGCTGACAGAGCTGCGCCATCTGCCGGACTACGAGGACTTCTGCCGGCAGATGCTGACGATGATGATCGCGGACTGCACGCAGGAGTTTGAAAAGCTCCCGCTCGTTCAGGACATCGACATCCTGCGGAATATCCTCTACTCCGGCGTGTTCTGCCGGTACGCACAGATTCAAAAGCGCAGAAAGGAGGGGAAGCGCCATGGATGATCCCTATCGCGTGTTGGGCGTTCCCCCGACGGCGACGGACGACGAGGTCAAGACCGCCTATCGAAAGCTCGCCCGCAAGTATCACCCGGATCTCAACGGCGGTTCGCCCGAGGCCGAAGCCAAGATGAAGGAGGTCAACGAGGCCTACTCGCTCATCACCAAGATGCGCCGCGAAGGGACCTCTTATACCGGTGGCCAGCAGGGCTACGGCGGCCAGGGCTATGGCAATCCCTTCGGCCAGGGCTATGGCAATCCCTTCGGCCAGGGCTATGGCGATCCCTTCGGCGGCTACGGCGGCTATGAGCGCCAGCAGCGCTCCAGCGAGCTCAATGCCGCGCGCAACTACATCATCTCGGGCTACTACCAGGAGGCGCTCAACGTCCTTTCGAACATCTCCGTGCACAGCGCCGCGTGGTATTTTCTCAGCGCCCAGGCCAACTACGGCCTGGGCAACCGGGTGGCGGCGCTCAACCATGCGCGCCAGGCCGTGCAGATGGACCCCGGCAACTACGAGTACCGGCAGTTCCTCTCGCAGCTGGAGAACGGCGGCAGCGCCTATCAGGAGTACGGCCGGCAGTTCCACATGCCGCAGGGCATGTGCGCCGACCCGTGCATGACCTGCTGCCTGATCAACATCCTGTGCAACTCCTTTGGCATGTGCTGCCCCTGCGGCATCCGGGGCTTCTACTGCTGAGGGATACAAGGCGCCCTTCGCCTTCCGCGAAGGGCGGATTTTTTGGGCATCCATGGACCGGACGCCGACTGGAGGCATTGACATCCGCATGTGGATGTTGTATGATGGGCGCGGCGCGTTGCGCGCCGCGATTTCACGCGTTTGGAAGGGAGATATCCCCCATGGAAAACGACCTCGGGCGTGGCGACGTCGGACGCCTGGTGCGCGCCATCGCGTTTCCGAGCATGCTCGCGCAGTTTGTGAGCGTGCTGTACAGCATTGTGGACCGCATGTACATCGGCCACATTGCCGGTGTGGGCGATCTCGCGCTGGCGGGCGTGGGCGTGTGCGGGCCGGTGGTCACGATGATCGGCTCCGTCGCGTCGCTCGTGGGCGTGGGCGGCTCCCCGCTGATGAGCATCAAGCTCGGCGAGAACGATCACGCGGGCGCGCGCGCCATTCTGGCCAACGCGTTTCTGCTGCTGTGCGTCTTCTCCGTGATGATCGTCGCGCTGGTGCTGCCGGTGCGCCGGGAGATGCTCTCGCTCTTCGGCGCGAGCGATGCGACGCTCCCCTATGCCGAAGGCTACTTCTTTGTCTACCTGCTGGGCACGCCGTTCGCGCTGCTCGCGACCGGGCTCAACTCCTTCGTCGTTGCGCAGGGCTATGCAAAAAAGGCCATGCTCTCCGTCGTACTGGGCGCGGCGCTGAACATCGCGCTCGACCCGGTCTTCATCTTCCTGCTGGGCATGGGCGTTCAGGGCGCCGCGGCGGCCACGGTGGTCTCGCAGTTGGCCAGCTGCATCTATGTGCTGCGCTTTCTGTTCGGGCGCCGGCCCGGCGTGCGCATCACCTTTGGCGGCTATGCGCCGCGCATCATGGGGCGTATCCTGGCGCTGGGCTTCACGCCGTTTTGCATCATCGCCGTGGACAACGTCATGATCATCGCGATGAACGCCGTATTGCAGCGCTATGGCGGCCCCGAGCGTGGCGACCTGCTCATCACCTGCGCGACCATCGTGCAGAGCTTCATGCTCGTGGTCACGATGCCGCTGGGCGGCATCAGCGGCGGCACGCAGACGATCCTGGGCTTCAACTACGGCGCATGCCGGACGCAGCGCGTGCTGATGGCGCAGCGGCACATCTTCCTGCTGTGCGCCGGCTACACGGCGCTGATGTTCGTGCTGGCGCGCCTGCTCGGCCCGCTGTTCGTGGGCCTGTTCACGACCGATCCCCTGCTGAGCGAGAAGGCGATGTGGGCGATCCGCGTGTGCACGCTGGCGCTGGTGCCGCTGGGCATTCAGTACGAGATCGTCGACGGCTTCACGGCCATCGGCCAGGTGCGCTATTCCCTGCCGCTCTCGTTCTGGCGCAAGGCCGTCTACTTCGCCGCGCTGTTTGCGCTGCCCGCGTTGTTCGGCGCGGAGGCCGCGTTCTACGCGGAGCCCATCTCCGACGTGCTGGGTCCGGTCTGCTCGGTCGCCGTCTATCTGCTGACGATGAAAAAACTGCTCCTGCGCCGCGAGATGTCCCACCTGGCGCAAACCTGATTGACCGTGCGCGTTGTTCACCGCGCGTTCACATTGTGGACCTGCACGGCGTCCATAAAGGTGGTATAATCCATGCAGGACTTCAAGGGGAGGAATTGCGCATGTCTTTCTTTGATCACCTTCGCGCGAGCTTTCGCCGCTTCATGACGGGCCGCAATGGTCCGGACCAGCTCTCGCTCGCGCTGCTTTGGGCAGGCCTGATCTGTTCCCTGCTCGACTCCTTTGCGCGCACGGGCCTGCTCTCGCTACTGGGCATGGCGGCCTATGTCTACGCGCTGTTTCGCCTGTTCTCGCGCGCTGTCGACAGGCGCCGCGCCGAGAACGAGCGCTACGTACAGTGGGCGTCCGGCATGCGCACGCGGCTCAGTCAGGCGCGCGTGCGCTTTCAGAAGCGCAAGGAGTTCAAGTATTTCAAATGCCCGCAGTGCAAGTCCATCCTGCGCCTGCCGCGCGGGGTGGGCGAAGTAACGGTGACGTGCGGCAAGTGCCGCCACTCCTTCACGCACAAGGCGTAACAGAACGAAAAAAGGCCCCCGGATGCGTTCCGGGGGCCTTTTGGATTGGCTCATTGCGCCGACATCAGCGTGATCAGCGCCTCCTGGGGGATCAGGCTCATCGCCTGCGTGAGCGACTGCACCAGCCCGGCGCTCAGCTCGCTCTCCAGCTGGGCGGTCGCCTCGGCGTCCATCGCGCTCACGTCCACGCGCTCGTTGCCGCTCAGGTCCACAGGCGCATACGCCCGGGTCGACAGCTCCAACGCCAGCGACGCGCTGAATACATCCTGCACCGACAGGCTCGCGTCCGTCTGGCTGAGCAGCGCGCCGTCCTGCACCTGCGTGCCGGTCTGGCTCTGCCACGCCAGCGCATAGGCCACATACGGCGTGCCCGCCTTGTCGGAGACGGCGCAGTTCACCTGCACGGCGAGCTCCTGGCAGTCGACGCCATCCGCGTCATAGGCGGAATCCCACTCGTCCACGCCGAGCGTGAACACTTCCTCGTTCGCATTGGTGACCATCAGGTTCAGGTTCAGCCCGTTCGTGCGGCCCGTGTCCAGCAGCTCGCCGCGCTCGACCGCCAGCGTACCGTCCACGTTGCCCATGCCATTCGCAAGCGCCATGCTGCCCTGGGCCGTGTGCACGACGCTCTCCTCCTGCGTCTTGCGGCTGTAGGTCAGCGTGCCCACGTCGAAGGGGAAGCCCTCCCACATCGCGGACATCGTGCCGTCAAAGCCGACCATGCCGTAGTCCTCGCCATAGGAGATGACAAACTCCGTCGCGCCGTCCGTCGCCTGGATGAGGCCCTCCTGGCCCAGCACATCCGCGCACAGGCTGTTGATCGCCGCAAAGACGTTCTCCTGCGTCGCGCCCGCATCCTTGAACGCGTCGACGATCGCGGCCTGCAGCTCCGCGTCCGCATACAGCGTATCGGCCAGCAGGCGCAGCAGCTGGCGGAAGTCGTCGTTGCGCACGACCGCGTGCATCTGCGTCACGCTCGCGTCGCGCACGTCCGTCTCTTCGATATAGTCGTCCGTATATACGTACAGGTCCTGATGCTCGTACTGCGTGTTGGACACCCATCCGGCGACGACGTAGAAGTACATGCCGAAGCTGTTGAGCACGAGCTCCGTGAGCGCCTGCATCTCGGGGCTGTTGACATCCACGCCCTGCAGCGCCAGGCCGCCCGTCTGGACCAGCGCCTCCCGCGGGACGACAAACGTCTTGCCGGGCAGGAGACTCGTCGTCAGCTCAAGCGCCCCCGCATTCGCACACACGAGCAGATACGCGATCTCCGTATCCTGCATCTGCAGCGAAATGCGAACCGCCGGCCCGTCTGCGGTATTGGCCATGGACAGGCACAGGCTGGCTGCCTGCGCGATCTGGGAGACGGCCTGCATCTGCTCGTCGGTCAGGCCGGGCAGCAGGGACACGTCCATCCCCAGCTTCGCGACGACCTCCTCGCCGGCCGCAAGGCGTGCGGGCAGTTCCGTAAGCAGCAGCGCGCCGGGCTCTGGCGCGGCCTCAACCGCCGCCTCCTCGGCAAATGCCCCAAGGGGCGCGAGGGCGACCAGCAGCGCCAGCAGCAGCGCCAACACTCGATTCTTATGCATCGTTACTCTCCTCCATTTTCCGTTTGCAACAGTATAGCGCATCCCAGGCCAAACAGCAACACCTTTTCATGGCAGCAGCAGCGCCTGCGCGTCGGGCGGGAGCACGGGCAGCAGCCGCTGCAGCAGCGTGACCTGCAGGCTCTCCAGCGCATCGCGCTGTGCATCGGTCAGCGCGTCCACGTCAAGGGCCGTCTCCGGCCAGGCGACGGCCTGTGCGGGCGCAGCGGCCAGCGAAAACGCCGCCGTGCCGATGAGCCACTCCTTACCGCCGACGAGCAGCTCGGCCTCCAGCTCGTCGGTCAGCCGCACATCCTGCGCCGCCTCGCCCAGCACGGCCTCGCCGCGCTCCTTGACGGAGAGGCTGAAGTCGCCCAGAGAGCGCATCTGCATCGCGGGGCTGCGGTCCGTAAAGCCCACGCTCAGGGTGTTGCGCAGCGTTTCCACGGTCTGACCCGCCTCATCCGTCTGCGCGGCATTGCGCAGCGTCGCGCTCACCCGGATCTGGCGCGAGTAGCCCGCCAGTTTGCCCGATGCGTTGAGCCGGATGCGCTGCGTGTCCTCGCCGTCCTCGCGCCCGCTTTCGACGGCCAGCGCAAACGTCATGGTGTTGCGGCTGTCCTGCTCCAGCGTCAGCTCCGCGTCCAGGTTTGAGCCGTTGCGCACGTCCAGCTCGACCGTCCAGGGCGTCTCCTGCGCGCGCGCGGCCTGCAGGCTCGCCCGGAGGCGCGTGATCGCGCCGCTCTGCGCGACATCCAGCTTGATCTCCAGAGGCGATTGCAGCGTCCATCCGGCCGCAAAGGCCGTCAGCGCCGCCCCGTAGGGCTGCGGCAGCCGCGCCGCCAGCGCCGGGATCGCCGCCGCCAGCTGCGCCTGCGTCACGGTGATCTGCTCCTCGCGCGCCTCGCCGGGCGTGGCGGACAGCGCGGGCAGCGCCGCCTCCCCCGCCGTCTGCGCGCGCAGCGACAGGAATGTGCGCAGCGCGCCGCCGCCCAGGCCGAGCGCATCCAGCAGCGACGCCTCGTCCGCCGCGCGCACCGCAAAGGGCAGCAGGTCGCTCTCCAGCGCCGCGCCCTGGTCCGTGATGGTCAGGCGGACAAAGGCCGCCTCCTGCCCGCCACAGAGGAGCGTCCACTCGTCCAGGCTGCCCGCGTCGCTCTGCTGCCAGGCATAGCGCAGCGTCAGACTGTCCAGGAGCGCGCGCAGCGCGGGCATGCCCTCTTCGCCCACGGAGAACAGTTCCTGCGGCGAAAAGGCGATCTCCGCCTCGATCCGCCCGCCGGCCCGCTCCCAGGCGTCCAGGCGCTCCAGGCCCTGGGAGAACGCCGCATGGGCCGGACCGGCCGACAGCAGCAGGCACAGGCAGCACGCGGCGCACATCCATCGATTCAAGCGTTTCATAGGCCCTCCATTTACTTGGCATCCATGACAAAAGACGTCTCTGCGCGCCCTTTTCTTGCAGGTTCAGTCGATCTCTTCCGCGCCGTCCGAATAGACCGCGAATCGCTCCAGCGCGCGCTCGTCGAGCACCATGCGCTTTTGCGCCGCGTCGACACTGAGCACGACCTCCTTGAGCGCGGGCAGCAGCATCTCGCCGCGCGGCGTGTCGAACACATACACGTCGTTTGCGCCGGGCTGCAGGACATCCGTCAGGCATCCAAGCCCGTTCCCCGCGCGGTCGACGGCCTCGCAGCCGATGAGATCGCAGATGAAGTTCTCGTCCTCGCCCAGCTGCACCGCATGCGCGCGGTCGACGTAGAGCAGCTCGCCGCGCAGCCGTTCGGCGGCATCGCGATCCGTCACGCCCTCGAACGCCACGTAGGCGTACCCCTCGTGCACGCGCGTGCACGAGACCGCATGCGGCGCATAGGTCCCGCCGCGCTTGAGGAAGACCTGCTTCAGATCAAAAAAACGGTCCGGATCGTTCGTCAGGGGGCGCACCTTGACCTCGCCCCGCACGCCCTGGGGCTTGAGCACCGTGCCCACGGCCAAATAGTTGTCCAACACCCGCATTCTCCTTTACGTCAAAGAGAGGGCGCAAGCCCAAAGGCTCCGCCCTCAAGGATCACAGAATCTCCACAAAGACCGGCTTGGCGTTGCGGGCCGTGGCGGCCTTGACGACCGAACGGATCGCCTTGGCGATGCGGCCCTGCTTGCCGATGACCTTGCCCATGTCATCCGGCGCGACGCGCAGCTCGATGATCGTGGATTCGGGCCCTTCCACCTCGCGCACCTCGACGGCGTCGGGGTTGTCGACGAGGCTCCTGGCCACATAGCTCACCAAATCTCCCATGTTTCAGGCCCTCATTTCCGCAGGCGTTCTTACTTTTCGATGGCGCCGGTCTTCTTGAGCAGCGCGCGGACGGTGTCGGTCGGCTGCGCGCCGTTGCGCATCCACTGCGCGGCCTTCTCGTTGTCGATCTTGAGCTCGACGGGCGTGGAGACGGGGTTGTAGTAACCGATCTCCTCGATGAAGCGACCGTCGCGCGGGCTGCGCTCGTCGGCGACGACGACGCGGTAGAAGGGCTTCTTCTTCATACCCATTCTCTTGAGACGAATCTTAACGGACATTGGTGTTCTCCTCCTTCTGATGAATGACAAAATGTATCTGCAATCACTTGTGATGATTGAGCGCGTCAGGCCATCGGGGGCATGCGCCGCATGCGGCCACGACTGCCGCGCCGCCCGTTCATGGCCTGCTTCATCATCTGACGCATGCTGTCGAACTGGCGGATCAGCTGGTTGACGTCCTGCACCGTCGTGCCGGAGCCGGCGGCGATGCGGCGGCGGCGGCTGGCGTTGAGGATCTCGGGGTGCGCGCGCTCGCGCGGGGTCATGGAGCGAATGATCGCCTCGGGCTTGGACATGGCGTTGTCCGGGATGTCGAGGTCCTTGATCTGCCCCATGCCCGGCAGCATGGACAGGACCTTCGACAGCGGGCCCATCTTCTTGATCTGCTGCATCTGGCTGAGGAAGTCCTCGAGCGTGAGCTCGGCGTTTTTCACCTTGCGGGCGAGCTTTTCCGACTCCTGCTCGTCGAACGTCTCCTGCGCCTTCTCGATGAGCGAGAGCATGTCGCCCATGCCCAGGATGCGCGAGGCCATGCGGTCGGGGTGGAAGGGCTCGATGTCCGTCAGCTTCTCGCCGGTGCCGGCGAACTTGATGGGCTTGCCCGTCACCTGGCGCACGGACAGCGCCGCGCCGCCGCGGGTATCGCCGTCGAGCTTGGTGAGGATGACGCCGGAGATCTCGAGCTTTTCGTTGAACGTCTTGGCGACGTTGACCGCATCCTGGCCGGTCATCGCGTCGACGACGAGCAGGATCTCCTGCGGCTTGACGGCCGCCTCGATGCGGGCCAGCTCGTCCATGAGCGCCTCGTCGATGTGCAGCCGGCCGGCCGTATCGAGGATGATGACGTCGTTGCCGTAGTAGCGCGCGCGCTCGATGGCCTCCTGCGCGGTCTTTACGGGGTCCTGCGTGCCGCGCTCGAAGACCGGCACGTCGACCTGTCCGCCCACGACCTGCAGCTGCTTGATGGCCGCCGGGCGGTAGATGTCGCAGGCCGCCAGCAGCGGCTTCTTGCCCTGCTTTTTGAGGTATCCGCCCAGCTTGCCGGCCATCGTGGTCTTGCCGGCGCCCTGCAGGCCGCACAGCATGTAGACCGTGATCGGCGAGGACGAGAACGTCAGCTTCGCGTTCGTGCCGCCCATCACCGCGGTCAGCTCTTCGTTGACGATCTTGATGATCTGCTGCTGCGCGCTCAGGCTCTCCAGCGTCTCCTGGCCGATGCAGCGCTCGGTCGCGCGCTTGATGAACTCCTTGACGACCAGGTAGTTGACGTCCGCCTCCAGGAGGGCCATGCGCACCTCGCGCATCACGGCCTTGACGTCCGCCTCCGTCAGCTTTCCCTTGCCCTTCAGCTTTTGGAATGCGCCCTGCAGCTTATCGGTCAGCCCTTCAAACGCCATTTTGCCCCTCCTCGTCTGCGATCAGCGCGTCGAGCGCGCGCTTGACGCGCGCCAGCGCCTCCTCGCCTTCCCCGGACGCCCGAACGTCGTCGAGCATCGCCCGGCACCGCTCCAGCCCCTGGGTGATCCGCCTGTAACGCGCGAGCAGGCCCAGGCGCGCCTCATAATCGGCCAGCTGCCGCTGCGCCCTGTGCACCGCGTCATACACGCCCTGGCGCGAGATGTCCTCCTGCGCGGCGATCTCCGCGAGGGAAAAATCCTCGTCGCAGTACAGCGCGAGCAGCTCGCGCTGACGCTGCGTCAGCAGCGGTCCATAGAACGAGAGCAGCCACGCCGTCTCAATGCGTTTTTCCACTTCGGCATCCTCGTAAAGTCCTGTCGCTTGACACGAGGAACATTATACCGCCCGCAAGCCGCGCTGTCAAGTATTTTCGCTTGTCGCCACTCTTTTTTGTGCATCCGCACGGACGGCTTCGCGCCGCATAGAGTAAGAGCAGGGGGCTGCGCCCCCATGATCCTGGGTTTGGAGGGATGCGTCGTGAACGCACTTTGCGATATGTCCACGGGTCAGCGTGCGCGCGTGGTAGGCGTGCCCGGGAACGGCGCGATGAGCCGCCGCCTGCTGGACGTCGGCTTCACGCCGGGCGCCGCCGTCACCTGTCTGTTCCAGGCGCCATGCGGCGATCCGCGCGCCTATCTGGTACGCGGCGCGGTGATCGCCCTGCGCCGCGAGGACGCGCGCGCCGTGCAGGTTGAGCCGGCCGCGCGGGAGGTGATCACATGGGCCTGAGCGGCACGCGCCTGATCGCGCTGGCCGGCAACCCCAACGTCGGCAAGAGCACCGTGTTCAACGCGCTGACGGGCATGCGCCAGCACACCGGCAACTGGCCGGGCAAGACGGTCGCCAGCGCGCGCGGCGTGTGCCGCCACGCAGGGCATGTATATGAGCTGGTGGACATTCCCGGCGCCTATTCGCTCAACGCGCGCTCGGCCGAGGAGGAGGTCGCCCGCGACTTTCTGTGCTTCGGCAGCGCGCAGGCCGTCATCGTCGTATGCGACGCCACATGCCTGGAGCGCAACCTCAACCTCGCGCTGCAGATTCTGGAGCTGACGCCGCGCGTGGTGCTGTGCGTCAACCTCTTGGACGAGGCGGCCCGGCGGCACATCCGCGTGGACACGCAGGCATTGGAGCGCCTGCTCGGCGTGCCGGTCGTGGGCACGAGCGCACGGGGCGGGCGCGGCCTGGAGCAGCTGCTGGAGCGGGTGGAGGAGGTCGTCGGGCGCGTGCCGGAGCAGGCCCTGCGCGTGACCTATCCACCAGAGCTGGAGGCAGAGGTCGAACGCCTAGCACAGTCGCTTGCGCCCCGGCTGCGCGGCCGGCTGGACGCACGCTGGACGGCGCTGCGCCTGTTGGAGGGGAATGACGCCGCATTGGATGCCGTGCAAGCGCATCTGTCGCCGCTGGACATACGCCCCGCCGTGCAGGCCGCGCAAAACGCCCGCGCCGTGCTCGGCATAAGCGCCCGGCAGGTCGAAACCGCCGTCGTCGGCGCGATCTACCGCGAGGCCGAGCGCCTGTGCGCCGCAGCCGTCCGCTCGCAGGAGCCGCAGGGCGGACGGCGCCTGCGCGTCGACCGCCTGCTCACCGGGCGGCTGACGGGCATCCCGGCGATGCTGCTCCTGCTCGCAGCGGTCTTCTACCTCACGCTCCGCGGCGCCAATCTGCCCTCGCAGTTGCTGTCAGACGCGCTCTTTTCCCTGGAGGCGCCCCTGTCCCACGCGCTGGACGCGCTGGGCGCATCCTGGCTGCGCGGTCCGCTCGTCGAGGGCGCATACCGCACGCTGGCATGGGTCGTGAGCGTGATGCTCCCGCCGATGGCGATCTTCTTTCCCCTCTTCACGCTGCTGGAGGATGTCGGCTTCCTGCCGCGCGTGGCGTTCAACCTGGACGGCTGCTTCAAGCGCTGCCATGCGTGCGGCAAGCAGGCGCTGACGGTCTGCATGGGGTTTGGATGCAATGCGGCGGGCGTGGTCGGCTGCCGGATCATCGACAGCCCGCGCGAGCGGCTGATCGCGATCCTCACCAACGCGCTGACGCCCTGCAACGGCCGGTTTCCGCTGCTGATTCAGCTGATCACGCTATTCTTCGTTGGCGCGCTGGGCGGCTGGGCCGCGGCGCTGATGCTCACCGGCCTGATCGTGCTGTCGCTGGGGATGACGCTGCTCGCCTCGCGGCTGCTCTCGGCGACGCTGCTGCGCGGCGTGCCCTCGGCCTTCACGCTGGAGCTGCCGCCGTTTCGCCGGCCACAGATCGGGCGCGTCATCGTGCGCTCGGTCTTCGACCGCACGCTCTTCGTGCTCGGCCGCGCGGCGGCGGTCGCCGCGCCCGCCGGCCTGGTCATCTGGCTGCTGGCGAACATCGCGCCCGGCGGCGTGTCGCTGATGGCGCGCCTGAACGCGCTGCTGGACCCGCTGGGGCGGCTGCTGGGCCTGGACGGCGTGCTGCTCACCGCGTTCCTGCTGGGCTTCCCCGCCAACGAGATCGTGCTGCCGTTGGCGGTGATGGGCTATGCGCAGGGCGGCGCGCTGGTTCAGACGGGCGGCGCGCCGGCGCTGCAGGCGCTGCTCGTGCAGCATGGCTGGACGCAATGGACGGCGCTGTGCGTGATGCTGTTTTCACTCTTTCACTGGCCGTGTTCGACGACGCTGCTCACCATCCGCCGCGAGACGGGCAGCGCGAAGTGGACGGCGCTGGCGCTGCTGCTCCCGACGGCGCTGGGCATGGCGCTATGCGCGCTCGTCGCGGCGGCGGCGCGCCTGCTGGCATAGAAAAACCCCCGCATCCGTCGGATGCGGGGGGACCTGCTTACGCCTTCTTCTCGGTTTCAGCTTCCACGTTGATGACCTGCTTGCCATCGTAGTAGCCGCAGTGCTTGCAGACGCGGTGGCTGAGCTTCATCTGCTGGCAGCGCGGGCACTTGACGATGCCGGGCATGGAAAGCTTCCAGTTGGCGCGGCGCATACGACCGCGGGACTTCGAAATTTTTCCCTTCGGAGTAGCCATGACTTACACCTCCTCATCCTGATTCAGCAAGGATGCCAACACTGCAAACGGCTGTTTGGATGGCATTTCTTTCTGACATGCGCATTGTGTGTGGTTGAGGTTTGCGCCGCAGGTCGGGCAAAGACCCTTGCAGTCGGGCCGGCAGAGGATGCGCAGGGGCATCTCCAGCAGGATGGCGCCGAGCACGAGGTCATCCAGGTGCAGCACATGACCCTCATAGGTAAAGCGGTCGGGATCGTCCGGGTCCTCCTCGCGCGTGAAGACCTCGTCCACCCTGGCGCTGACCGGCAGGACAGCGGGCTCCAGGCAGTCAGCGCAGGGCGTGCTCACCGTCGTGCGCACCTCGCCGCGCAGCAAAATGGACTCTCCCGCAGCAGCATAGACGCCTGAAAGCGATATGGGCTGCACGAAGACGAGCTCGTCGCCGTGCCAGGACTCCGGCGCGCGGGCCTCTTCGAGCGCGAACTCGAATTCAATGCCGGGCGATTTGAGCGCCCGTCCGATGTCCAGCTGCATGCATTTCACCTCGAAAAGTCGACCATTCGTTATTATAATCGCTATGTTTGGCTTTGTCAATACCCCGTTTCGGGGTTTTTGACGCGGCTTACAGCGCCTCGACGATGGCCTTGGTATCGCGGGCGATGGGCAGCTCCTCGTTGGTCGCCACGACGAGCACCTTGCACGTCGAGTCGTCCGTGGAGATCTCGCCCTTTGCGCCGGGCAGGTTCTTCTGAGGGTCGAGCTTGGCGCCCAGGAACTCCAGATCCTGGATGACGTAGCTGCGGGCAACGGCGTCGTTCTCGCCGATGCCGGCGGTCAGCACGATCGCATCCAGGCCGCCCATCGCCGCGGCGTACGCGCCGATGTACTTGCGGATGCGGTAGCCCCAGGCCTCCATCGTTGTGACGGCCATGGGGTCGCCCTCCTCGGACGCCTTGCGCACGTCGCGCATGTCGCTGCTGATGCCGGACAGGCCGACCAGGCCGGACTTCTTGTTGAGGATGTTGAGCATCTCGTGGATGTCGGTGATGCCGTCGTTCTCCATGATGCACTCGAGCACCGCGGGGTCCAGATCGCCCGAGCGGGAGCCCATGATCACGCCCTCCAGAGGCGTCAGGCCCATGGACGTATCGACGCACTTGCCGCCCTTGATCGCAGACAGCGACGAGCCGTTGCCCAGGTGGCAGATGACGAACTTGCAGTCCTCCGGCTTCTTGCCCAGCATCTGCGGCACGACGCTGGCCACGTAGCGGTGGCTGGTGCCGTGGAAGCCGTAGCGGCGGATCTGCAGGCGCTTGTAGTAGTCGTACGGGATCGCGTACAGATACGCCTTGGGCGGCATGGTCTGATGGAACGCCGTGTCAAACACCGCGACGTTGGGCGTGTTCGGCATGACCTTCTGGCAGGACTCGATGCCCATGAGGTTGGCGGGCATGTGCAGCGGGCCCAGCGGCACGAGGGCCTTCATGCCCTTCATGGTCTCCTCCGTCACCAGGACGGACTCCTTGAACGTCTCGCCGCCGTGCAGCACGCGGTGGCCCACGGCCGAGATCTCGTCCATGCTGCGGATGGCGCCCTTCTCCGGGTCGGTCAGCGCGCTCATGACGGCCTCAATGGCCTCGACGTGGTCCTTCATGTTGCGGCTGTACTCGATGACGTTGCCGCCCACCTGCTGCTTGAAGTGCGTGCCCTCAATGCCGATGCGCTCGACCTGGCCCTTGGCGGCGACCGTCTCGCCCTCCATGTCGATCAGCTGATACTTCAGCGACGAAGAGCCCGCGTTGATAACCAAGATCTTCATGTGTCATTCTCCTGCCTTCATTGATATTGCGTATGGGGACGGCGCGTCAGCCCTGCGCCTTGACCGCCGCGATCGCCACGACGGACACGATGTCGTCCACCGAGCAGCCGCGGGACAGGTCGTTGACCGGCTTGGCCAGGCCCTGGATGATCGGGCCGACGGCCTCGGCGCCCGCCAGGCGCTGCACCAGCTTGTAGCCGATGTTGCCGGCCTGCAGGTCGGGGAAGACGAGCACGTTGGCCTTGCCCGCGACGGGGCTGCCGGGGCTCTTGAGCTGGCCGACGGATTCGACCAGCGCGGCGTCGGCCTGCAGCTCGCCGTCAATGTTCAGCTCGGGCGCGATCTCATGGGCAATGCGGGTGGCCTCCTGCACCTTGGTGACGTTCTCGTGCTTGGCGGAGCCCTTCGTGGAGAAGGACAGCAGCGCCACGCGCGGATCGAGGTCGGCCAGGGCCTTGCCCGTCTGCGCGGAGGAGACGGCGATCGCGGCCAGCTCCTCAGCCGTCGGGTTGGGGATCACGGCGCAGTCGCCAAAGACCATGACGCCGTCGTCGCCGTACTTCTTGTTGGGCACGTCCATCAGGAAGCAGGAGGAGACGACCTTGATGCCCGGGGCGGTCTTGATGATCTGCAGCGCCGGGCGCAGCACGTCGCCGGTGGTGTTGATCGCGCCGGCAACCATGCCGTCGGCGTCGTCCATCTTGAGCATCATCGTGGCAAAGTAGAGGGTGTTCTTCGTCACCAGCTCGGTGGCCTGCTCCAGCGTCATGCCCTTCTTCTGGCGCAACTCAAAGAGCTTCTGCGCATAGACGGGGGTCTTCTCGCACGCGGCGGGATCGACGACGCCCACGCCCGTCAGGTCGACGCCCAGCTCGGCGGCCTTCGCCTCGACCTCGGCCTTCGCGCCGACCAGCGTCACCTTCGCCAGCTTCTGCGCCACGATCTTCTGCGCCGCCTGGACGGTGCGGGGCTCCGTGCCCTCTGCCAGAACGATGTGCTTGAGATCCGCGGCAGCCTTTGCCTTGATCTTTTCAATGACAGACATGTTCAAATCCTCCTCGACGTGGTACTATAGAAAGGGATGGTTTCACAGGCAGAAATCACCCATATATTATACAGGAAAAACCGGGTTTTGAAAAGGCGATGCGCGCGCTTTTGGCTGTATTTTCAGAAAAAACGCCGCCCGCTCCGCCCCCCTTCCCGGACTGGAGGCTGCCATGCGCGTCGTCGGCGTCATCTGCGAGTACGATCCCTTCCACAACGGCCATGCCCTGCACCTGGCCCGCGCACGCGCGCAGGCGCAGGCGGACTACGTCGTGTGCGCGATGAGCGGGAGCTTCACCCAGCGCGGAACGCCCGCGATGCTGGACAAGTGGACGCGCGCGCGCATGGCGCTCATGGGCGGCGCGGACCTGGTGGTGGAGCTGCCGTTCGCGTTCTGCTGCGCGCAGGCCGAGCGCTTTGCGCGCGGCGGCGTCTCGCTGCTCGGCGCCCTGGGCGTTGTGACACACCTGGCGTTTGGCTGTGAGCCCGCGGGCCTGCCCTATCTCCTACCCGCCGCGGACGCGCTGGAGCGGCCGACGCCGCGCTTGCGCGAAGCGCTCGCCCGGGCGCTGGGCGAAGGCTGTAGCTACCCCCGCGCACAGGCCGAGGCGCTTGCGCCCGAGCTGGGCGGCGCGCAGGCGCTGCAGGCGCTCTCGCTGCCCAACTTCACGCTCGCGCTGGAGTACGTGCGGGCGCTGCGCGCGCTCGCGCCGCAGGTGCAGCCGCTTCCCGTCGCGCGCGAGGGCGCGGGCTATCACGACGAGGCGCTCTCCCCGCTCGCATCCGCCACCGCCATCCGCCTGGCCGCGCGGCAGGGCGCGTGGGAGGAGGTCGCGCAGGCCATGCCGGACGTTGGCACGCTCCAGAGCGCCATGTTGGAGGGCCGCTGCGCCCAGGAGGACGCGTTCGCCCGGCTGCTGCTCTACCGGCTGCGCATGGCGGACGCGGCGCAGCTGCGCGCGCTCTACGACATGCCCGAGGGACTCGAACACCGCATCCTGCGCGCCGCCCAGGATGCCGGGACCTATGAGGAGCTGATCGCGCGCGTCAAGTCCAAGCGCTATACACGCGCGCGCATCGCCCGGAGCTTTGCGCACGCGCTCGTGGGCTTCACGCGGGAGGTGGCGGATGCGCTGCCCGTCCCGTCCTATGCGCGCGTGCTCGGCCTGCGCCTGGAGGCCGCGCCGCTGCTGCGCGCCGTGCGGGAGCGCGCATCCGTTCCCCTGGTGCATCGCGCCGCGCCGTTTGAGCGCGAGGGCGGCGCATCGCTCGCGCTGGACGTGCGCGCGACCGACCTGCGCGGCCTGTGCTGCCCCGCAGGCGATGCGCGGCGCGGCCGGCTGGACATGCGCACGCCGCCCGTCGTCCTGCGCGCATGACGCTCCCGGCGCGCGCATACGATGCTCCCAAAGGGGGGATCGCATGGCCGCCGTCTTTGCGGGCTTTCTGCTCGCGCTCATGCTGCGCTATCCGATGCAGTCCGTCCAGGCCGCTGTGGATGGACTGCGCGTCTTCGTTCAGGGCGTGCTGCCGGCGCTCTTTCCCTATATGGCGCTGTGCCAGCTGCTCTCGCCCGCGCTTGCCCGCATGCGGCGCGTACCGCGCGCGCTGCCCGTGACGGCGCTGGCCTTTCTGGGCGGGTCGCCCGGCGGCGCGCGGCTGATCGCGCTGCTGTGCGCGCAGGGCGCGCTCTCTCCGCGCCAGACGCGCATGCTCGCGGCGCTGACCGGCACCTGCAGCCCCATGTTCCTGCTCGGCACGGTCAGCGCATGGGCCTGTTCGCACGCGCTCGGGGTCTGCCTGCTGCTCTCGCACTGGATGGGCGCCGCGCTATGCGCGCTGTGCGTGCGCGCCTTCGACCGGAGCGGAACGCCGCAGTCCGCCGCGCCCGGGTCGCCGCCGCCTCCGGAGACGCCTCCCTCCCTCGCCTCTGCCGTTCAAGGGAGCGCTCAGGCCATGCTGACCGTCGGCGGCTGCATCGCGCTGATGACCGTGGCCGCGCGCCTGTGCGCCTGTGCGTTTCCCGCGCTTGGCGGCGGCGCACAGGCGGCCCTGCACGCCGCGCTGGAGATGGCCGGCGGCGCGCATGCGATCCTCTCGCTGGGACTGCCGCCCCGCACGGCCGCCGTATGCGTGTGCGCGGCCGTCTCCTTCGGTGGGGTGAGCGTGCTCCTGCAGAATCTCTCCTTCCTGCGTACGGTCGGCATCTCCGTTCCCTACCTTGCGCTGTGCCGCGCGCTGCACGCACTCTTCGCCGCCGCGCTGTGCCGTCTGCTCTATCCCCTGCTGTCCCGCGCGCTGCCCGCCGCCGCATTCCCCCTGGGCGCGGCTGCGGCGGACATAGCCGGATTTCCCGCGCTCCCAGCGTTATGGATCCTCCTGGGCCTGGCGGCTCTCGGCCTTGACAGGCGGCGTGCCCGTGTGAGACGGGCCCGACGTGCGACATCCCTGCGGACATGAAAAGAGGGCGACCGCTTCAGGCGGCCGCCCTCTCCTTTTCAGGGGATTACAGAACCTTGCGCAGGAAGTCCTGCGTGCGCGGGTTTTGCGGGTTGCCAAAGATCTGCTGGGGCGTGCCCTCCTCCATCACGATGCCCTCGTCCATGAAGAGCACGCGGTCGCCGACCTCGCGCGCAAAGCCCATCTCGTGCGTGACGACGACCATCGTCATGCCGTCCTCGGCCAGCTGCTTCATGACGTCGAGCACCTCGCCGACCATCTCCGGGTCCAGGGCGGAGGTCGGCTCGTCAAAGAGCATGACGTCGGGGTTCATCGCCAGCGCGCGCACAATGGCGATGCGCTGCTTCTGCCCGCCGGACAGCTGCGCCGGATAGGCGTCGGCCTTGTCGGACAGGCCCACGCGCGCGAGCAGCTGGCTCGCCTTGCGCGCGGCGCTCTCCTTGTCCATGAGGCCGGTGGTCACGGGCGCGAGGGTGAGGTTCTGCATGACGGTCAGGTGTGGAAAGAGGTTGAACTGCTGGAACACCATGCCCATGCGGCGGCGAATCGCGTTGATGTCGCATTTGGGATCGGTGATGTTCACGCCCTCGAAGAAGATCTGGCCGCCCGTGGGCGTCTCCAGCAGGTTCAGGCAGCGCAGGAACGTGGACTTGCCGCTGCCGGACGGGCCGATGATGACGACCTTTTCTCCGGGGCTGATGTGCTGGTCGATGCCCTTGAGCACCTCGAGGTCGCCAAACTGCTTGCGCAGGTTCTTAACGGTTATCACCCTGACGCAGCCTCCTTTCCAGCTTGCCTACCAGCCAGGTGAAGAACATGACGACCGCCAGGTAGATCAGCGCGACGGCGATCAGCGGCATGAACGGCGAATAGGTGACGCCGCGGATGCGGTTGCCGGCGAACGTCAGATCCGCGACCGCCACATAGCCGGCGACGGACGTCTCCTTGAGCAGCGCGATGAACTCGTTGGCCAGCGTGGGCAGGACGTTCTTGAGCACCTGCGGCGCGATGATCTTCAGCATGGTCTGCAGATACGTCAGTCCCAGACTGCGGCCCGCCTCCATCTGTCCCTTGTCCACGGAGAGGATGCCGCTGCGGATGATCTCGGACACGTACGCGCCCGAGTTGATGCCAAACGCCAGCGACGCCACCATCAGCCCGTTGTTGGACGAGGCGAAGATGATGTAGTACATGATCAGCAGCTGCACGACCACCGGCGTGCCGCGGATGACGGTGGTGTACACCAGGCATATGCGGTTGAGAAGCGAGAGCGCCAGCCGGCCCGGTCCTCGGCGCATCGTGAGACGGGTGCTGTCCCATGTGGTGCGGACGACCGCCACGAGCACGCCGATGGCGATGCCCAGCAGGCACGCGAACAGCGCGATGAGCAGCGTGGTCTGCAGGCCCTGCACGAGCATCTCCCATCGGTTTTTATCGATGAAGTTCAGGATGAATTCAGCCTTCAGGTCGCTCAGCCACGCCGACAGGCCGTCTAAGATGGTCACACCGTTTCCCCCATTTTCTCTTTATCTGTAACCTGCGCAAGGGCCGCGCGGTGCGCGGCCCCTGGAACCCAAAACCCGATTGCCCTGCTTACTCGGCGGCAGCCTCGCCGTCCGTGGCCTCCGCCGCGTCGCCGGTGTTGATGTACTTGTCGATGATCGACTGGATCGTGCCATCCTCGGTCAGCTCGGCCAGCGCGGCGTTGAACTGCGCGGTCAGCTCGCTGTCCTTGGCAAAGCAGGCGGCATAGTCCTCGACCGCATACTCGGTCTCCAGCACCTTCAGGCCCTCGTTGGCGGCCACATAGGCCTTGGCCGGCTCAATATCGATGACGACGCAGTCGATCTTGCCGCTCATCAGCGCCATCACGGCCTCGTTGCCGTTGGGGAAGCGCTGCACGGTGCCCAGGCCGGCCTCTTCGATGTCGCCCGTGGTGTAGATGTCGCCCGTGGTCGAAATCTGCACGCCCACCGTGTAGTTCGCGCCCTCTGCGAACAGGTCGTCGACAGTGGTGATCGGCGAATCCTCCTTCACAACCACAGCCTGAATGCCCGTGGCGTAGCTGTCGGAGAAGTCGACCATCTGCTTGCGCTCTTCGGTGACGGTCATGCCCGCCATCGCAAAGTCCGCCTTGCCGGAGCCCACGGCCGCGATGATGGAATCAAACTCCATGTCGTCGATCTGCAACGCATAGCCCATCTTCTCGCACACCGCCGCGGCGATCTCCGCGTCGATGCCCACGATCGCATCGCCGTCATAATATTCGTAGGGCGGGAAGCTGGCGTTCGTCGCCATGACCAGCGTGGGCGTCTCCTCGGCCAGCACGCCGAGGGAAACGGCCATCATCGCAATGCAAACCAACAGCGCCATCAACTTTTTCATTTTTCTGCCTCCTAACACGATCCATACGGAATGCTCTTTGAGGTCTCTTCAAGAGAGACGAGAGCATTATAGCGCATATTCATGAGCATGTCAAGGCCATTCTTCGCTTTTATTTGAATAAAAAATCAGAATTCCGCGAATATTTAAAAATTTCCCTTTGAACGAACGCCGCTTGCAAAATCTCGCCGGTCCGCTATAATGAAGGAGATGATGGAAGCGGGGGATTTTGTGTGCTGTACCTGATCGTCAACCCGGTCGCCGCGCATGGGCGGTGCGCGCAGACTGCCCAGGAGTTGCAGGCCCTGTTGCGCGCGATGGACATCCCCTTTTGCGTGCGGACCACGCAGAAGCCGGGCCAGGCCGAGCGCCTTGCGCGCGAAGCCGCGCTGGAGGGCGCGCGTCTCGTGCTGTGCGCAGGCGGAGACGGCACGGCGCTGGAGGCTGCGCGCGGGCTGTGCGGCACGCAGACGGCGCTGGGCGTGCTGCCCTGCGGCACGGGCAACGACTTTGCGCGCACGCTGGGCCTGCCGGCAGCGCCCGCTGAGGCGCTGCGCGCGCTGCTGGGCGGGTCTGCGCGGGCCGTGGATGTGGGCAGCCTGAACGGGCAGCCGTTCCTCAACGCCTGCGGCGCGGGGTTTGACGCGCAGACCGTCCATGCGGCCCAGCGCGCCAAGCGCCTGGGGCGCGGCATGCTGCCCTACCTGTACGGCGTGCTGGACACGCTTTGGCGCTACCGTCCCCTGCGCATGACGGTCCAGGCGGACAACGCGCCGCCCTTTTTCTGCGAATGCCTGCTCTGCCTGGTCGCCAACGGCCAGTACATCGGCGGCGGCATGCATGTGGCGCCCTGTGCGCGCATCGACGACGGCCTGCTCGATCTGATCTACATCGATCCCCTGCCGCGGCATATGATCGTGCGCCTGCTGCCCAAGCTGATTCGGGGCGAACACATGGCGTACACGCAGCTCGTGCACCATCTGCGCGTGCGCAGCGCCCGCCTGGAGTGCCCCGGCATGCTCATGCAGTGCGACGGCGAACTGCAAACCCTGGACCGGGCGTCCGTCTCCGCCATGCCTGCCCGCCTGCTGCTTCAGATGCCATGAGCAGGGCTGCCCGCGCAGCCCTGCTTCTTTATGCCTCCACCGGCAGCAGCGCCAGCGTTCCATCCACCTCGGCGACGCGGTAGAGCGTGTGCTCCCGCACGCCCTGCGGGAAAAACCGGCCAAAGTCCCGCTCAAAGGCATCCAGATAATAGCACAGATAGACGTAGGCGTATTCTTCCGCCACCTCCTGCGCCCAGGCGTCCGGATCGACCACGTACGTCCAGATGTCGTCTTCGTGATAGGGAGATGCGCCGACGCTCGTGGTATTCGAGGGATTGAGCGACGCATCCGGCAGCATGAGTTCATAGCGCGTGATCCACCAGTCGGCGTCGCCCGCCACGGGCGAGAGAATATAGAGGCGCTCTTCCTCCCCCAGCAGCGGCAGCACGGTTCGGGCGGCCGTATACCGCTGCCGCCACGCGGCGTTTCCCCGAGAGCCGATGGGCGCGGTCGCCGCGCCATAGGCCGTCGTGCCCACATCCGACAGCGCGCAGATCGCCAGCAGCACCGCTACCGCGTACTTAGCCGTACTAGCGCGCAGGCCGGTCAGAACCGCATGCCCCGCCACAACGGCCAGCATCGCCAGCGCATAGGTCGACAGGTAGCGCCCGAACGACGCCAGGTTCTGCGCCTCATAGGGCGAGTAGGCGAACAGATACAGCGCCAGCAGCGTCAGCGCGTAGACGCCCGCGCCTGCGCCCAGCAGCGCGTAGGCCGTGTAGCCGCGGGCGCGTGCGAGCGTCTCGCCGCCGCTGCACAGCCGCCATCCCGCCGCAAAGAAGAGCGCGAGCGCCATCGCGGCCGTCAGCGGAATCCAGTATTCCGCCAGGCGGAACTCCGCCAGCGAGCGGAGGAAGACGAGCACGATGTCGCGCTGCGCCTCCGACAGGCTCAGCGACAGGCTGCCGGCGCTCCAGCTGTCCCCCACGCCGGCCAGTGCGACATGCGCCTTCCAGGAGAGCGCGCACGCCAGCACAAGCAGCGCCGTGCAGACCACCTGCCGCCGGCGTGCCCGCTGAAACAGCGCGGCGTCCGCCGCCATGACGAGCAGTGCCAAAGCCGCCAGGCCCGCGCCGGAGGACTTCGTCAGCGTGAGCATGCCCAGCAGCCCCGCCGTGGTCAGCCGTCCGCACAGGCTTGCGTCTGCAAAATACGTAAGCAGCGCCGCGCCCATGAGCAGGCCCAGCAGCGCGTCCACATAGATCTGACGATAAAAATCCGGATAGAACACCGTCGGCAGAAGAAAGACAATCAGCGTCAACAGCAGTCCCTGCCCCGCCCGGCCCCGACCACGCGTCAACGCAAAAGCCGGCATGACCAACGAGAAGAAGAGCAGGTTCATCGCGATCAGCGCCGCGTCCTCGCGAAACGCGGGCGCGGAGCGCGTGAAGAAGTACTCAAACAGCGTCGCCGCGGGCGGATAGTCCTTGAACGTGGCGATCGACGCGGGGCTGGTGTGCAGCGCGTCGAGCAGCGTCATGCTCTTGACTGCCAGTCCCCAATGGGAGAATTCATCCCAGCCGATGAAGGCGTTGCCCAGATTTTCATAGATTGAAACGCCCAGAAACAACGCCCACAGCAGCAGCGCGCCTCCCATTCCCTGCGGCAGCCGCCGGTTGTATGCGCGAACGGCCAGCAGCACGCCCGCGCCCGCCGCCAGCGCATATACGGCAAAAAGGCCCGCACGCAGCAGGCCGAAAAGACCGAAGACATACAGCACGCCCGTCACGGCGCAGGCCGCCAGCGGAAACGCACGGTGTGCGCACACGTTCAGCAGTGCGGCCAGTCCCAGTGCCAGCAGCGCCAGCGCGAGGACAGGCAACAGCAGGTACGGCATATCGATCCTCCTTTGTATGTTCAGTTGTAGGTTCAGGCGCGCCCTTCGATCATGGCGCTGCAGATCTTGGCCAGGTCGCCCACGCTCAGCAGCGTCACAGAGCCGAACGGCGCGCCCAGGATGCGCTCGATGGCGTAGCGGTACGTCTCCAGCTTCTCCACCACCGCACTGAGCACGTCGCTCTCATCCGAGCCGGCAGAGAGCAGGAATGCGATCTCATCGGTCAGCTGCAGCCCCAGACGCAGCACCAACTCGGCCATGCCGTCGCCCACGGGCACGAAGAAGCTGCCCTCGGCCACCCCTTCGCGCACGATGCGCCGCATGATCGGCAGCGTCAGTTCCAGCTGGCGCTGCTTCATCTTCTCCCGCATCAGCGCGCCGTCCTCACGGTAGGCCACGCGCACGAGCAGGCTGATGAAGTCGGTGGCGTCTGACTGCCAGATGCCCGCGCGCTGGAAAAACGCGTTGAGCTTGTCCGTCGCCGCGCCGCCGCATGACTCCACTGCCGCCCGCGCCGCCTCGCACGAGGCGCGCGCACGCTCCTCGCAGATCGCCTCGAGCAGGGCCAGCTTGCTCTCAAAGTGGTGGTAAAAGCCGCCCTTGGAGAAGTGCAGTTCGTCCAGAATGTCCTGCACGGATGTCTGCTCGTATCCGCGCGCATAGAACAGGCGTTCCGCCGTATCCAGCAATGCCTGACGCCTGTCGTCTCCCCTGCGCATCCCGTCTCCCCCTTTACCGTTGCGCGCCGTGCGCACAACAGACCCAAGGTCTGTTATGTTTTTATTATACGTGCGCCGGTCCGCATCGTCAAGCGGCAAAAGCGACTGGCCGTCCCCTACGGCGCGCGTTTTACGACACTACTGTAACCGCATCGCTGCGCCTTTACGCAGCCGGCGCGCAAAAGCGCCCCGGCAGTACAGGCCGGGGCGCCGTTAAAGGTGTCAGTTGTAATAGATCTCCTTTTGCACGGCGCGGTACGTCGTGCGCCAGAGCTTTTCACGGCGCAGCTCCACGCCGTTGGCGTCATAATAGACCTTGTATGTATCGACCACGTAGCCCGTGCGCTTCTGCTTGGCGACCTTGCTGGTGCCCGGCGCCATGGACGTATCGCGCGTGCGGATGACCTCGTCCGAGGGCGTGAGCGTCTCGATCGTCTCGGAGTACAGGTCGATCGTTCCGCCGCCGTCCAGCAGCTTGCCATAGACCTCGACGGTGACGGTCTGATCGGCATACCAGGCAAGCAGGAAGATCGGGTAGCCGGTATTGTTGCGGAAGACGAAGTCCAGCCGCGGCCAGTCGACCGCCGCATCCTCGCCGCGCGGCACATAGCTGCTGGGCCAGGTATGCTGCGAACGCTCGACGATCTCCAGATCCGCACGCACGACCGCGTTGAACAGCGTCGATGAGGTCTGGCATACGCCGCCGCCTGTGTCGTCGATCAGCTGGCCGCCGGAGATTGCGCCCGCCTCCTTGTAGCCCTTCTCCGCCGTGCGCTGGCCGGTGCTCTCGTTGAAGGAGAGCGTCTCGCCCGGCATCACGACCTTGCCGTTGAGCGCGTCGGCAGACAGGGAGATGTTCGTGTTGCGGTTGCTGTCGTTGGTCGTCTCCGTCGTGAACGAGGAGATGCGCCCGAACATCGGCACGAGCATCTCCTGCGTCACCGCAGGCTGCACGCGCGCGCCTGTCACCTGGATCATGGCGTCATACTGCCTGGCGTCCAGCGCGGCGAGCACGTCGGCGTACAACTTGTCGGCGTCGACGGCAAAGCCTGCCTGCTCAGGGGTGAAGACAAACGACTTGAGCGTCGGATCAAAGGCATAGAGCGTCGCGTCCGTGGCCGGCTGGTCAATCGCGGCGGCGACGGTGTCCGTCAGCTCGCGCACCTTCTCGCGGTCATATCCCAGCGAGGTGGCAAACGATACGCCGCCGTTTTGCAGCGACTGGATCTCGGCATAGCGGTCGCGCAGGGAGCCGCGCCGGCCCAGGGCAAACGCGCGCTCGAGCACCTCCTGCGTGTCAAAGCGCAGCGGCACCTCCTCTGAGGTGATGCGCCACTTGCGCTCGCCGTAGGCGATGCCGATGGCAAACGCCTCGCCCTGCTGCTGGGTGTTCGTCTCCAGCGCGGCCGTGGCCTCCTCCAGCGTCATGCCGCCCACATCCACGCCGTTGACGCTGATGCCGGGATAGAGCGTGCCCGTCGCCACCTGGCGCGACACGTTCTGAAACTGACGGTACACCTCGTATTCCCGCGCGGCCAGCCAGGAGAGGAGCGACAGCAGCCCGACGCATACGAGGACGACAGGAATCGTCCAGTAGGGAAACACTCTTTTTTCTTCTCTGTCGTATGCGGCGCGGGGGGGCGCCATGTGGCGCACCTGCGTGTTTCTTTGGCTCGGGTCGCCGGGGCGTTCAAAGCGGCTGATGTTGCCGCCCGGCCTGCCCGGCACTTTCTGGCTCGGCATGTCGCGGGTCTCCTTTGGCGGTAATGGTTGCGGAGGTTACGGGTTCTGCTTTCCGGCGAGCAGCTCCTGCTCGTGCATCCTGTAAGAGAGGATATGCAGCGTATCGCTCAGATGGACGTTGACGGTCGGAAATCCGTCGGGCGTGTTCAGGTCGACCGGCGCGAAGTTCCAGACCGCGCGCACGCCGCCCCGGATCAGCCGGTCGCACATCTGCTGCGCCGCGTCGTGCGGCACGGCGAGCACCGCGATGTCCACGGCGTGCGACGCCAGCCATGCGTCGAGCTTTTCCACGGGCTGCACGACCACGCCGTGCACGTCGATGCCCACCAGCGCGGGGCTGGCGTCGAACATGGCCTGGACGTGGAAACCCTCGCGCGCGAAGGACGGATAGTTGGCCACCGCGCGGCCGATGTTGCCGGCCCCGACGATGATGACGTGGTATTCGCGCGTGAGACCGAGAATCTCGGCGATGCGCAGCTTCAACTCAGGCACATGATACCCAAAGCCCTGCTGTCCAAAACCGCCAAAGCAGTTGATGTCCTGGCGGATCTGTGATGCGGTCAATCCCATCCTTTCACCCAGCTCCTGCGAGGAAATACGCGTGATGCCCGCCCTTTCCAGCTCGCGCAGGTGCCTGTAATAGCCCGGCAGACGCCGCACGACAGCATCGGAGACGCGGGAACGATAGGCCATCTGGTTGCACCTCTATCCTATACTCAACTTACGATATATCCGTATGTTTTAGTATAACAGTTTCGCGTTGCACGCGCAAGGGGTGAATCGGCCAAAGCCGTCGACGGGGCAAAACAGGCCGCCGGCATCATCCGGCGGCCCGTTCGCTACGAAAACATGCGCTCCAGTTCTTCGTATCGCTCATGCGTGATGAGCGCGTCCTGCTGCGTGCCGCACAGGCGCACCACGTACGTCCATCGGCCGTAGGGCGTGATGCTGTCGATCTCGCGCAGATTGATGATGTAGGACTTATGACAGCGGTAGAAGATCTCCGGGTCCAGGCGCGCCTCGATATCCCCCAGCGATTCGCTCGTCACAAAGCGCACGCCGCCCTTCATGTACAGCACGGTCGCGCGGTTTTCGCGCTGAACGACCAGGATGTCCTCCATTGCCACAAAGTTGACGCCCTCCCGGTGGCGCAGCATCAGCCGCCCGGCCGTCGCTCTGGCGCGCGGCACGGCCTTTTGCGTAGGGTTGGGCACCGGCTCGTCCTGTGTGCGGCGCAGCAACACGTCACGCGCACGCTCCAGCGTCTTGAGCACACGTTCGAGCTTGAAGGGCTTGACCAGATAGTCAAACGCGTACACCTCAAAGGCGTCGGCCATGTAGCGGTCGTGTGCGGTGGCAAACACCAGGATGACGGAAGGATCCGTGTCCTGGATGATGCGCGCGGCCTCCACGCCGCTCATCTGCGGCATCTCCACGTCCAGGAAGACGAGCTTTGGCCGCTTCTGCTCCACCTGGGCGAGCAACTCCCTGCCATCCTGCGCCTCGCCCACGAGTTTGACGCCCTCCACCCGCTCGATCATCTTGCGCATGACGGCGCGCATGCCGGCGTCGTCGTCGGCGATCACGACGGGGATGGTCGTCTCGGCCCGTTCAGGCGTCTCGGTCTTTTCGATCCTTTCGGTCTTCTCCATTTGGAACCTCTCGTCTATCTCATCCGCAGCCTGCGCCTGTCCGCCGGCCGGGTGAGGATTTCCGCAAAGATGACGCCGCGCAGCAGATCCTGCGCGCGCTCACTTTCATCCGGCGCGTCCAGCGGGGATGGGCTGCGCCTGTCGGAATGCGGCGCGAGCATCTCCTCGTGGCAGGGATCTTCTCCCTCGGCCGCGGCGGCCATGGCCGTCTGCATGGCCGCGACGGACGCCGGGCGCGGGGGCAGCATCGTCTCTTCCTGCTTGACCGGCTGCGCCGCTTGGGGCCGCGCCCCTTCGGGCTGCGCCTTTGCCGCCGCGCGCTGGGCCGGCTTGTGCTTCCCGGCGCGCGCGGCCGGGGCTTTCTTCTCTTCTTCGTCCTCGTCTTCTTCGTCCTCGTCGTCCTCTTCCAGCGCCTCGGCCAGCTCGCCCAGCATGCGCTGCCATTCGCCCTTTTGCTTCGGCTCCGCGCCCGCGGCTGCCGGTTCGGCCTTTGCGCCTGCTTCCTCCGTCGGCCAGGCCGCCGCCTTCGCCTTCTTCTTTTTCTGCTTTTCCACGATGCTGTAGACGGCCCAGATGAGGCCGATGACGGCGATCAATGCATCCATTGGGTTGTCGCCCCCTTTCGATCGGGCCGGAGGGCATCCGGCCCGACGTCCTTACTTCTTACGGGGCGGCTCGGCAGGGCCGGATTCCGGCTTGCTCAGCTTGGAGATGGACTCGCGCATCGTCGTATCGGCGATGGTGTTCTGCATCTGGTAGTAGTCCATGACGCCCATCTTGCCCTCGCGCAGCGCGGTGGCCATCGCACGCGGCACCTCGGCCTGCGCCTCGACGACCTTCGCCTGCATCTCCTGCACGGCGGCCTTCATCTCCTGCTCGCGCGCCACAGCCATCGCGCGGCGCTCCTCGGCCTTGGCCTGCGCAATGCGCCGGTCGGCCTCCGCCTGATCCATCTGCAGCTGCGCGCCGATGTTGCGGCCCACATCCACATCCGCAATGTCAATGGAGAGGATCTCAAATGCAGTGCCGGCATCCAGGCCCTTGGCCAGGACGGTACGGCTGATCAGGTCCGGATTCTCCAGGACGGACTTGTGCGTCTCTGCGGAACCGACCGTCGTGACGATGCCCTCGCCGACGCGGGCGACGATGGTCTCCTCGCCGGCGCCGCCGACCAGGCGCTCGATGTTGGCGCGCACGGTCACGCGCGCCTTGGCGCGCAGCTCGATGCCGTCCTTGGCGATGGCGGCGACGACGGGCGTCTCGATGACCTTGGGGTTGACGCTCATCTGCACGGCCTGCAGCACGTCACGGCCCGCTAGGTCGATGGAGCGCGCCTCCTCGAAGTTCAGATCGATGTTCGCGCCCTGTGCGGTGATGAGCGCGCGAATGACGCGATCGACATTGCCGCCGGCCAGGTAATGCGCCTCCATCTCGCCCAGGTCAGGCGACAGGCCGGCCTTTTCGGCCATGATCAACGGCTGTACAATGCGCACCGGCGCGATGCGGCGAAAGCGCATGCCCACCAGCGTCAGGATCGAAATCTTTACGCCGGAAGCGCGCGCCGAGATCCACAGTCCCAGCGGCACAATGCTGAAGAACGTGATGACGAACACCACAGCGACGACGATGAGCAGCACCATCCAGACCAGTTCCATCGTTGTTTCCCCCTTCACAAACTCCTTTGTTACCTATATGCACGCCTTACGGCGGGCATTTCACACCTTGCGCACGACGATGCGCCGTCCCTCGACGGAGACGATCCTGATGTCGCTCTGCGCATCGAGGAAGTCGCCCTCCGTCACGACGTTGAGCCGCACGCCGTCAAATTCGCCGATGCCCGAGGGCCGCAGCACCGTACTGGCCTTCCCCACGCGGCCCAGCAGCACGCGCATGTCCTCGTAGCCGTTGTCCCCGCCGTCTTCCAACGCCGTGTTGGTCAGCACGAGGGGCGAATGGTCCAACGCGCCCTTGGCCGCCGAGCGCAGCGAAACGGAGATAGCAATGGCGATGAGCGCGATGAGGACGATCAACACGCCCAGGGCCGCCAACATGCCGTGGTTCATGACCGTGATGCCCACGCCCACGGCCAGCAGGATCAGCCCGGAGACGCCCGGCACGCCAAATCCCGGCAGGAAGACCTCCAGGATGACCAGCGCCGTGCCCACCACGAGCGAAATCACAATCGGCAGATTTGTAACCAAAAAGTCGACCATAGCGATGCACACCTTTCATCGATTGGGTGAGAAAAGTATAGCATGCTTTTCCCGCCCATCAAAGCAAAAGACGTCCAAATATACATTTTTGCGCCTGAAAGCTCACAGCGAGCGCAAAAATGCGGCGAGCGCGGCGACGTCCCGCTCGTATACGGACGTCAGGCTGCGCCTGTACAGCAGGCTCGCCGGATGATACAGCGCAAAGACCGGGCAGGGCGCGTCCGGCGCGTCGACGCGCGTGCCGTGCGCCTCGCCGACCGTCAGCTTCGCCCCCGTCACCGCCTGCAGCGGCACATTGCCCAGCGTCGCGATACACCGCGGGCGCACGAGCCCGATCTCACGCAGCAGCCAGGGGCGCATGAGCGCGACCTCCTCGCGCGTGGGCGGCCGGTTGGTCACGCGGCCCGCGGCTGAGAGCCGCGTGGGCCGGAACTTGACGGCGTTGGTGACGTAGAGCGCCTCGCGCGAGAGCCCGGCCAGTTCCAGAAAGGCGTCCAGGTTCTTTCCGGCCCTGCCGGCAAACGGACGGCCTTGCAGGGCCTCCTGCTCGCCTGGCGCCTCGCCGATGAGCATCAGCGGCGCGCCCGCCGCCCCTTCGCCGTATACAACGCGCCGCTCGTCGCCCACGTAGACCGAGCGGACGAACCGCAGCAGTTCGCTTTGAAAACGCTCCAGGCTGTCCGACATGCGATGCCTCCCCGTCAGCTTTCCGCATCCAGCTGCGCCAGCTTGTCGCGCAGCGCCTTGAAGTCCTCCCAGGCCGGGCGCTTCTTGCTCTCGTCGCGCAGCAGCGCCGCCGGATGATACGTCGGCAGGAGGAACACGCCCTTGCGCTCGACCCACCTGCCCCGGTCGCGCGTGATGCGCACGCCGTCGCCCAGCACCGTTCTGGCGGCCGTCGCGCCCAGCAGCGCGATCACCCGCGGGCGCACCAAGGCCACCTGCGCACGCAGGTACGGCAGGCAGGCGGCAGTCTCCTCGGGCGTGGGCACGCGGTTGTGCGGCGGACGGCACTTGACGGCGTTGGCGATGTAGACCTGTTCGCGCGCAAGGCCGATGGCCGCGAGCATCCGCTCCAGCAGCTGGCCTGCCGGTCCGACGAACGGCCGGCCCTGCAGATCCTCCTGCTCGCCCGGCCCCTCCCCTATGAGCATGAGGCGCGCATGCAGGTCGCCCTCGCCGGGCACGACATGCGTGCGCCCGCGGCACAAGCCGCAGGCCGTGCAGCCGCCGATCTGCTCCATCAGCGTCGGCCACGAAGTCTGCATCCGCATCCCTCCCAGCGCGATTGTGTCTATCAGTATAACACAATGCATGCGCGCCGTAAACAGCCGCGCCGGAAGAGGCCCAAAAATCACAGGTCGTCCTGGCGAATGAACGCGCTGGCGCCGCGCAGGCTGACCACGTCGTAGCCGTCCAGCTGCGCGATGACGAGCAGCCTCGCGCCACCCGGCACCTCAGCCACACACGGCGCATCCGGCGCGGGATACGCATAGGCGTCGACCGCGCTGTCGCCCGTGACGACGTAGCTTGGCGGGCTGACCGTGTAGCGCGCGAGCACCCAGCCCTTGTGCCACCACGCGCCGTCGTCGCTGCGCACGACGGCCAGATACCAGCCGTCCCGCTCCTCCAGGATGACGAAGACCTCGCCATTCGTCAGCGAGTCCAGCCGCGGAGCGCTGCTGTCCGGCGTCTGGCGCATAGAGAGCGACTCGCACAGAACCGCCGCCGTCTCGTATCCGTTCCATTCTCCCTCGACGGGCTGCGCGACGCAGGGCTCCGGCATCCAGCCGGCCGTGCCGTCCGGAAGCGTTACGGCCAGAAAACCGTTCTCCCGCTCTCCCGTCACGGTCACGGCGCTGCCCTGCGCCGCCTGCGCGATCGCCGCGTCCGCCTGCGACGGCTGCGCATAGAGCGGGGCCGCCTCGGGCCAGACGCTACCCTCATATCCCTGCGCCATCGCGGCGCACGGCAGCAGCATGCACAGGCACAGTCCCAGCACGATCAGGTGTTTCATCCGCTTCTCCCCCTCTTTGCGATGGATTTTTCTCAAAAATAAGACGTGCACGATGCTTTCAATCATGCACGTCGAGAGGAATTTTGTGTTATCGGTTGTCCGTCGCGTCGACGACGACCGCCTCGGTGATGTTCTTGCTGATGCCCGCGAACGTCGTCTGCAGGTCCTGCCGCAGCCACGTGTAAAGGCTGGAGAGCATCAGCATCAGGATGACGATGACCAGGGACGCCGCAGCCACGCCGAAGAAGTCCATGATGCCGGCGGCGATCTTGAAACCCGTATGCGGCTTGTGCTCGCTCATGTGCCTCACTCCTTTGCTTCTTGCAGATAAGACGCCGCAAGGCGCCGTTTCGTTGCGCCTTCCCACGGATTTCCGCCGCCGCACCGCCGGTCTACAGATAGTCCAACCAGGGGGCCTCGGGTTCCTCGCGCCCGGTGAGGCTGCCCGCGTCCATCAGCCCGTCAAAGCCCTGCTGGCGCAGCGCCTCGTATACGACGATCGCCACCGAGTTGGACAGGTTCAGCGAGCGCGCGCCCGGCGCCATCGGGATGCGCACGCAGCGGTCGTACACGCGCTTTAGCAGATTTTCCGGCAGGCCGCGCGACTCGCGGCCAAAGACCAGGAATGCGTCCTTCGGATAGGCCGCCTGCGTATACGCCCGCGGCGCCTTTGTCGTCGCGTAGAAGAACGGCGCGTCCGGGTTTTCGCGCAGCACGTCCTCAAACGAGGCGTGTACCCGCACGTTGACCATGGGCCAGTAGTCCAGCCCAGCGCGCTTGAGATACCTGTCCTCCAGCCGGAACCCCAGCGGCTGCACCAGGTCCAGCGTGCAACCCGTGGCCGCGCAGGTCCGGGCAATGTTGCCGGTGTTTTGCGGGATCTCCGGCTCCACGAGCACGACGTGCACCGCGCTCCCTCCCCCAATGTCACAGAAGCCCGGCCAGGCCGGGCATCCGTCTATTTTTTTCTGTCAGTTTCCGCCGCCCTGCGCGCACAGCGCATACAGCGACGCGTAGACGATGCACTTGCGAATCTCGATATCCAGGTCGAAGAATTCCTTGAGATCCTCCTGTGCCAGCGCCATGTGTTCCTTGACGCGCAGCTCCACATCGCCCGGCTCCAGCGCCTCCTTGGGATAGGCGAGCAGGCGCATGTGATGGGGGTTGAGCACCTGCAGGACGTAGCTCATATCCGGCTCTTCGCGCTCGAAGATGTTGCGCAGCGCGTTTTCCAGCCGCTCGCTGCCGTAGCGCCAAACTTCGTCCAGGAAGCGCTCGCCCTGAGGCATGCGCAGCGAGATCAGGCAGACGGGCCAGTCCGGTCGGATGTGCAGCTTGAGCATGTCGACGCGTCGGTCGAGTTCGTCCTGGGTGAAGTGCGCGCCCTGCAGCACAGTCTGGAAGAAGTCCGACTGCAGCATCGGCAGCACGTCGTCCAGCCCGTCCTGCTCCTCCCGCTCCAGGAGGATGCGGCGCGTAATGCCCAACTCCCGGCGCAGGCGCGCATGGTCTGACGCGGCCTCCATGCCCACGACCTCCGGGTGCGAGGACAGGAAGGAGAAGAAGTCCTGGCCGGCGTCCTTGGGCAGCAGATATGCGACGGCATCGGCCTCCTGACGGCTCAGGCGCCGCTTGGCCTCCTCGACGTCGGAAAGCAGAATCGGGACGTCAAACCCCATATGCGCCCACTCCGGAAAGCTGCGGAACGCCTCGGTAATGTCCCCCTGATCCGTGACGAGCATCAATCTGTACATGGATTCCCTCCAAAACCTTTGTGCGGACAGAGCCAGACCGTTCACCTAACTGTTGTTCTCTATTTTACC
>CHCFC05602__coassemble_268_pt1 | contig 28853 bp, 26 predicted proteins | sample CHCFC05602__metabat2_high_PE_016 | metagenome-assembled genome bin CHCFC05602
ACGTCCGTGCCCGCGCCGATGGCGATGCCCACGTCCGCGCGCGCCAGCGCTGGCGCGTCGTTGATGCCGTCGCCGACCATCGCAACCTTGTGGCCCTGCGCCTGCAGCCTGCGCACCTCGCGCTCCTTGTCCTGGGGCAGCACCTCGGCCACGGCCTCGTCGATGTCCGTCTGCGCGCGGATGGCCTCCGCCGCCGCGCGGTGGTCGCCCGTGAGCATCACGACGCGGATGCCCATGCGCTTGAGCGCGGCGACGGCCCCACGGCTCGTCGGCTTGACGACGTCCGCCACGGCCAGTACGCCCAGCGCCCGCCCGCCGCAGGCGAAGTACATCGGCGTCTTGCCTGCGCGCGCCAGCGCCTCGCCCGCCTCGCGCAGGCCGCCCGGCTGCACGCCGCGCTCCTGCAAAAACGCCAGGTTGCCCGCCAGGCAGGCCTGGCCGTCGACCTCGGCCTCGATGCCCCGGCCGGGCACGGACGCAAAGCGCGCCACCGGCAACAGCGCCGCGCCGCGCTCCTGCGCATACTGCACGACGGCCTCGGCCAGCGGATGCTCCGAGGCGTGCTCCATCGACGCGGCGACGGCCAGCAGCCGCGCCTCATCCACGCCCGGCGCGGTGCGCACGTCCGTCACGCGCGGGCGGCCCTCGGTGATCGTGCCGGTCTTGTCCAGCACGACGGTCTTCACCGCGTGCGCCGTCTCCAGCGCCTCGGCGGACTTGAACAGGATGCCGTACTCCGCGCCCTTGCCCGTGCCGACCATGATCGCCACCGGCGTGGCCAGGCCCAGCGCACACGGGCAGGAGATGACCAGCACCGCAATGCCGAACGACAGCGCGCCGGAGACCGGCTCGCCCAGCGCCAGCCACACCAGCGCCGTCACCACGGCGATGGCGATGACCACCGGCACGAACACGCCGCTGATGCGATCGGCCAGCTTGGCGATCGGGGCCTTTGAATTGCCCGCCTCCTCCACGAGGCGGATGATCTGCGAGAGCGTCGTGTCGTCGCCCACGCGCGTGGCGCGCACCTTCACAAACCCGCGCCTGTTGATCGTCGCCGCGCTGACCGCGTCGCCCTCTCCGCGCTCGACCGGGATGCTCTCGCCCGTCAGCGCGGACTGATCCACGCTCGTCTGCCCGCTGACGATCACGCCGTCCACCGGGATGCTGCCGCCCGGGCGCACCAGCACGATGTCGCCCACCGCGACCTGCTCCAGCGGCACCGTCTCCTCGCGTCCGTCGCGCTCGACCGTCGCCGTCTGGGGCCGCAGGTCCATCAGCCGCCGGATCGCCTCGCCGGTCTTGCCCTTGGAGCGCGTCTCCAGGAATTTACCCAGTGTGATCAGGGCCAGGATCATGGCCGCCGACTCGAAGTACAGGTCCATCGAAAAGCGGCTCACGCGCGCCGCGTCGCCGTGGCCCAGCCCGTAGCCGATCTCAAAGAGCGCGATCACGCCGTAGATCATCGAGGCCGACGAGCCGATGGCGATCAGCGAGTCCATGTTCGGCATGCGGTGCGCCAGCGCCTTGAAGCCGTTTTCATAGTACGCGCGGTTCACGTACAGCACCGGCAGCGCCAGCAGAAACTGCGCCAGCGCAAACGACATCGCGTTTTGCGTCCCGTGCAGGAATCCGGGCAGCGGCAGGCCGATCATGTGGCCCATCGACACGTACATCATCGGAATCAGCAGCGCAAAGGAGACGATCAGCCGCCGCTTCATGTCGCGCAGCTGCTTTTGCGCCGGCAGCTCGCCGGGCGCCTCCGCCGGCCGCTGGCCCGCCTTCGACGCGCCGTAGCCCGCGTGCTCGACCGCCTCCACGACCGCCTGCGCCGGATTCTGCCCCGGCGCGTACTCGACGACCATGCTGTTTGACAGCAGATTGACCGTCACGTCCTGTACGCCCGGCACGCTGCGCACGGCCTTCTCCACATGCGCCTGGCACGACGCGCACGTCATGCCGCTCACATCAAATTTTTCCTTCAAGCGTTTTCACCCCTCTACACCCCCGGGGGGAGGGGGTGCGGGGATAGTATATACCGGAACGGCATTCTTGTCAAGGGCGGACGCGTATGCTATCATATGGGAAAGATGAAGGGGGGACGCAGGCCATGCCGCACGCCATGCAGAATCAGGCGGCCGTGAGGGCGCAGTACGCCCGAAAGGACGGGCTGCAAACGCGCAAGTCACTGCACGACAAGTACAGCACGAACCGGCAGGGATTTGGCAACTGGATCGCCTCGCACTACCGGTTTCCGGCAAGGGGCCGGGTGCTGGAGGTGGGCTGCGGCACGGCCGGGATGTGGGCGGAGCGCTGGGACCTGCTGGAGGGCGGCGTGAAGCTCGTGCTCTCCGACGCGTCGGAGGCGATGGTGCAGGCGGCGCGGGCGCTGGCGCAGGGGCGTGAGAACGTGCGGGTGGAGCGCATCGACGTGCAGGACATCCCGTATCCGGACGCGTCGTTTGACGCGGTGGTCGCCAGCATGGTGCTTCATCATGTGCCGGACATCCCGCGGGCGCTGGCGCAGGTGCGCCGCGTGCTGCGCGAGGAGGGGACGTTCTACTGCGCGACCGCCGGCGAGAACGGCCTGGCGCGCTGGTTGGCCGGCGTGCTGGCGCCGCTGGGCGCGCGCTACGATCCCTTCCCGTTTTCGCTGCAAAACGGCGAATCGCTGCTGCGGCCGCACTTTGCGCGGGTGCGCTGCGAGCGGTATCCGGATTCGCTGGCCGTCACGGACGTGGGCGATCTGGTGGAGTATGTGTGCTCCATGACCTCCATGATCGACGTGGAAGGCCTGGATCGGGATGCGCTGCGCGCCAGCCTGGAGGCGCGCATGGACGCGGACGGCGTGGTGCGCATCCCCAAGGAATACGGCCTGTTCATCTGCGAGGCGTGAAGAACAGAAAAACCCCGCGGCCCGGATGGGCGCGGGGGCGGCGGGCGGCGCCGGCGTGGCCGGGCTGCCCGCGTGCGTCAGGGTTGCTTGCCGATGTAGGCCAGGATGCCGCCGTCGACGTACAGGATGTGGCCGTTGACGAAGTTGGACGCGTCGGAGGCCAGGAACACGGCCGGGCCCATGAGGTCCTCCGTGGTGCCCCAGCGCGCGGCGGGCGTCTTGGAGACGATGAACTGGTCGAACGGATGGCGGCTGCCGTCGGGCTGGCGCTCGCGCAGCGGCGCGGTCTGCGGCGTCTCGATGTAGCCCGGGCCGATGCCGTTGCACTGGATGTTGTGCTCGCCGTACTCGGAGCAGATGTTGCGCGTGAGCATCTTCAGGCCGCCCTTGGCCGCCGCGTAGGCGGAGACCGTCTCGCGCCCGAGCTCGGACATCATCGAGCAGATGTTGATGATCTTGCCATGGCCCTTGCGGATCATCGAGGGGATGACGGCCTTGGAGACGATGAACGGCGCGTTCAGGTCCACGTCGACCACCTGGCGGAACTGCTCGGCCGTCATCTCGCACATCGGGATGCGCTTGATGATGCCCGCGTTGTTGACCAGGATGTCGATCACGCCGACCTCGCGCTCGATTTGGGCGACTAGCGCCTGCACGGCGGCCTCGTCCGTCACATCGCACACGTAGCCGTGGGCGTCGATGCCGGCCTCGCGGTAGGCGGCCAGGCCGCGGTCGACCAGCTCCTGGCGGATGTCGTTGAACACAATGGTCGCGCCCGCGGCCGCATAGGCGCTGGCGATGGCAAAGCCGATGCCGTAGGAGGCGCCGGTCACCAGCGCGACTTTGCCCTGGAGGGAAAACTTTTGCAGGATGTCCATGGGGAAACGTCTCCTTTCGGTCACTTCAGGTCCATGGGGTTGATGTTGTCCATGTCGTCAAACGCCTGGTTCTCGCCGCACATGCCCCAGATGAACGTGTAGTTGCTCGTGCCCACGCCCGTGTGGATTGACCAGGAGGGCGAGATGACCGCCTGCTCGTTGTGCAGGATCAGGTGGCGCGTCTCCTGCGGCTCGCCCATCATGTGTAAGACCACGTTGTCCCCCTTCAGGTCGAAGTAGAAGTAGACCTCCATGCGCCGCTCGTGCGTGTGGCAGGGCATGGAGTTCCAGTTGCTGCCCGGCTCCAGCGCCGTCAGGCCCATGCACAGCTGGCAGCTGTGCATGACGTCCGGGTGGAAGTACTGGTTGATCACGCGCTTGTTGCACGTCTCCGTGGCGCCCAGCGGACGCTTGGCCGCCTTGGCGATGTCCACCTTGACGTTGGGGTACGTCTTGTGCGCCGGGCAGGTGTTGATGTAAAACTTCGCCGGGGCGGCCGGATCTGCGCTCTCCAGGCGGATCTCCCGCGCGCCCATGCCCACGTACAGCCCGTCCAGCGGGCCCAGGTCGTAGGCCGTGCCGTCCACGGTGATGCGGCCCGCGCCGCCGACGTTGATGCAGCCCATCTCGCGCCGCTCCAGGAACGTGTCGGAGGCCAGCTCCTTGCTGCCGGTCAGCTCGACCGCCTGGTGCACGGGCATCACGCCGCCGGCGATGATGCGGTCGAAGTGGCTGTAGGTGAACACCGCCTCGTCGGGCTGAAAGACCGTCTCGATCAGAAAGTCGCGGCGCAGGCGCTCGGTCGTGTAGTGCTTCGCATCCTCGGGATGGCTGGGATAGCGGACATGGAGCTGCATACGGATTCCCTCCTGCATGGGTCGATGATGGGATGGTTTTGATGATCTCATTATAACATGCCGGGCGCGCAAAGTCCTTGCAAATCTTCCTGAAAAACTTGCAAATATTGACCTGTTCGTGTATCATGTAGCGGAGCGGTCTTGCGGCGGAAGGGGTGAGGAGACGGTGCAGGCGTTCAGCCATTGTAGCGAGGCGATCGACGCGTGCGCTCGCTCGCGGCGCTTTGCCGTCGCGTACCTGCGCAGCGACGAGAAGCCGCGCAGCATGCACATCCACGACTGCCTGGAGATGTACTACTCCATGGCCGGAGACAGGCAGTTCGTCGTCGAGGACAGCCTCTACGATGCGACGCCCGGCGATCTGTTCGTGATGAATCCCTTCGAGGCGCACCGGCCTGTGTGTGCCGGGGACGGGGCGCACGAGCGCATCGTCGTGTGCATCGATCCCGCGTATCTGCGCGCGCTCTCCACGCCGCAGACGGACCTATCGGCGTGCTTTTACCGCCGGCCGCCGGGTTTTTGCCACCGCGCGCGCCTGGACGGCTCCGAGCGTGCGGCGTTCACGCTGCTGTTGCAGCGCCTGGACGCGCCGCCGGGCTTTGGCAGCGACCTGCTGGAAAACGGCGTCTTTGCGGAGCTGATGGTGCTGGTCAATTCGCTGTACTTTGACCGCAGCGCGCAGCTGGATCTGCCCGGCTCGCGCCGCGGGAACGGCCGCGCGGCGGACATCCTTGCCTTCCTCAACGCGCACATCACCCAACCGGTGTCCATCGACGCCGTGGCCGAGGCGTTCTACCTCTCCCGCGGCTATGTGTGCCGCCTGTTCAAGGAGGCCACCGGCACCACGATCAACAAGTACGTCGTCGCGCGGCGCATCAGCGTGGCCAAGCGCCTGCTCGCGCAGGGATACAGCGTGCACGAGGCCTGCGAGCAGTCCGGCTTTGGCGACTACGCGCACTTCATTCGCGCGTTCGGGCAGGCGGTGGGCGTATCGCCCAAGCAGTACGCGCTGATCAGCCGGCGCCCGCACGTGGAAGATGAACGAATGGAGATATAGCGCTGAAATTTGAGATAAAACCATGTAAAGTGGAGAAACAAATGCAAAGAACACATAAAATACCGACTAAAATGGCGATTTTATGCGTATTGGCGCTGGCGGCGCTGATTCTGCTGGCGGCGCTGGCGCCCTATGTGGACGACGACTGGGACTGGGGCGGTCCAGGCGGTCTGGAGCGGTTGGCGCAGGGCTTTGCGGACTACAACGGGCGCTATCTGGGCAATGCGCTGGTGCTGCTGCTGACGCGCTCGCGCGCGCTGAAGGCGGCGGCCGTGGGCGTGGGGTTCTTCCTGATGGCGTATCTGCCCGCGCGTGCGGCGGCGAAGGGCAGCGGAACGGCGCTGCTGCTGTCGCTTTCGCTGCTGCTGGCGATGCCCTCGGCGATGCTGGGACAGACGCTGGCGTGGGCGTCCGGATTTGCCAACTATGGCGTTGCGGCGGCGGCGCTGCTGGGCACGCTTGCGCTGCTCATGCCCCTGTGGCGGGGCGAAGGGCTGTCCCGTGGGCGCTGCGCGGCGTTGGCAGTGCTGGGGGTGGCCGGATCGCTGCTGGTCGAGCACGTGACGATCTGCCTGGCGGCGCTGGGCGTGGCGGCGAGCGCGTTTGCGGTGCTGCGCGCGCGCAGGGCGCTGCCGGGGACGCTGGCGCTGCTGGCGGGCGCATTGCTGGGCGCCGCAGTGATGTTTCAAAACGGCGGCTACGCGGCCGTCGGCGCTGCGACGGATCCCTACCGCGCGCTGCTGCTGCCGCAGGGGCAAAACGCGCTGCTATACTACAGCGGGGAGTGTGCGCAGCGCATCCGGCCGCACCTGTTCGACGCAAACCTGCCGCTGATGGCGCTGCTGGCCGCAGGCGGTCTGGGCCTGACGAAGCGCGGGCGCGCCGCGCGGCTGTGCGCATGGACGCTGACGGCCTATACGGCCTACCTGTGCGTGCGCGCGGCGAACCCGGACTGGACGCCGCTGGCGGCCTATACGGCGCATGCGGAGAACCTGCTGTCGCTGCTGGGCGCGCTGTCGCTGCTGGGGCTCGCGCTGTGCGTACAGGACGTGGCGCGCAGGCGGCGGATGCTTGCGCTGTTGCTGTGCGTGGCGGTGATGAGCGCGCCGCTGCTGGCGGTACGCCCGGTCAATGCGCGCAACTTCCTGCCCGCATACGTGGCGCAGGTCTGGTTTGCGCTGGAGCTGCTGACGGAGGCGCGGCTGCCGCTGGCGCGGCTGCGAATTCCGGCGGCTGCGGCGCTGTGCGCGCTCTTGGCGCTGCTGGTGAGTGTGTATGGAAAGAATTGTGCGGCGGACATACAGCGCGTGGCGTATGCGCGCGCAGAGGTCGAGGCGGGCGCGCAGCGGGTCTACCTGCCGCGGCTGCCCTACGAGCAGCCCTATGAGTGGTCGCCGACGCCGGGCGATTCGCCGTTGACGCACGCGTTCTTCAAGTCGTTCTACGGCCTGCCGCAAGAGGTGGAGCTGCGCGTGGTCGACTACGACGCATGGTATGTCATCCGCCGGCTGGCGCCGGGCGAGGCGGACGCGATGGGCGAGGATGCGCTGCGGGCGTGGATGCTGGATGAGGCCGGCGTGGCGCTGGAGGACTGAAAACAGCAAAGATGAAAAGAGCGGTTGGAGAATCGTGCTCCAACCGCTCTTGTATATAGGGGCGCATCACGCGCGAGTACGGGCCAGATGGGCGGTCCAGCCCAGAGCCAGAGAGAAGACGGGGTAGGCGAAACTGTTGTCGTTGAATAGGATCGTCTCCATCAGGGAGATGATGGCCAGCGCTATGGGGATCGTCGGCAGCACATAGGCGCCGCGCAGGGCGTCCCTGGAGGGTATCCGCAGCACTTGTACGATGGGTTTGACTTGGCAAAGCAGGAAGACAACTACCAACAGCAGCCCGGGCAGCCCGACAGAGACAAGCTGCTGAACATAGGTGCTGTGCGTATCGCCGAGCACCGCGATCTCCGGACAGTAGGGAATCAGGGTTTCCTGCACGCCCACTTGGGAGACGCCCGTGATGAGCTTGATGGGATGATCAGCCAGGAAGGAGAGCGCGCCGGACCAGAGCACGGTGCGGCCGGAGAAGGTGGAGAAGTAGTAATTCAGGGGGCGCGTTTCAATGTCGATCATCTGGTCGGTGGGGGCGTCCGGCGCGTCCGGCAGCGGATCCGCTGCGGGATCATCTGCGGGAGGGAGAACCGCCGTGTCCGATGAGGTGGACGCTTCGGCGGATGCATGGAGATGATTGGAGAGAGACGCGAGCGCGGGCCAGGTCACCTGCTGGAGCGTCAGACACAGCGCCGCCGTCAGGAGGGCCGCCGCCGCGGCCGGAAGCATGCGCTTCATGCGGCCGTGCAGCGCGCAGAATGCGATGAGGGCCACTGCCACGGACAGCGCGATGGACGAAGTTCGGGACTGCGTCAGCCCAATGCCAAGGAACAGGACGCAGACATTCAGCACATGCGCCGCGCGCAGGATTCCCCTGCGGCGAATGATCACATAGCAGGAGAGCAGCAGGCTGATCAGCGCGACGTAGCCAACAGTGTTCGGATGCGCGAAGAGGTGCAGGCGCTGCTCGCCGATCATGCCGATGGCAATGCCTACGCCGATGTCGACGGGGCTCTGCGTGAACGAGGCGTAGATGCCGCACAGATACACGGGCAGGAGCAGCACGGCCAGCAGGTGTGCTGTCAGCTCCGCTTCCCAAAGGACGGCGTGCGCGCTGCGGTCTGCGGGCTGGGGAAAGAGGGCAAACAGCACGGCGACGTGGGTGAGCCACAGGTGGGAGCTGCCGAAGAAGGAATAGGCGCGGTTGATGTAACATGAGAATAGAAACCAGAGGAAAAAGACCAGCAGCACAGTTTGACCGGGCTGATCGGCACGCACGCGGCGGGTCAGCACCGGATACGCCAGCGCAGTGGCCCACGGAAAGAGTAGGTACTGAAACAGGCGGTTTGCAGTGGCGCGCAGCGGATAGAAGAGCACGCAGGCCAGCAGATAGCACAGGGCAAAGGCGGTATGGCCGGTCAGCGCATGAAGCAGGGAGGTTAGGCGGGCGGAGAGATTCTTCATGATCGATGCATCCTTTTATTGTGAGATATCCCGCGCCAAGCATGCGGGCGCCAAGGTGGAGGGGAGCAACAGCGGCAACTGGAGAAATATGGGGTAGGCATAGTGGAATTCCACAAACACTGGGGAGAGCATGCACACGACGAATATGCCCAGCGTGGGCAGCAGGACGACGAGGTCGACGTGCCGGCCAAACGCGTGGGCATGGCCGGAGCGTGCAGCCAGCCGGAATGTAGTGATTGGATTATACCATTTTCATTTGAAGTCTGTCAATTTTACGGAATTTATGATACACTACAGAGGATTGTATAGACAACGGAAGAAAGGCGGTCTGATCGTGCCCACACTCTATGTCGTGGCGACGCCCATCGGGAACCTGTCGGACATGACGCCGCGCGCGGTGGAGACGCTGCGCCGCTGCGCGTTCGTGGCCGCGGAGGACACGCGTGTGACGCAGAAGCTGCTGACGCACTTCCAGATCGGGACGCGCCTGGTGTCCAACCATCAGCACAACGAGCAGCGGCGTGCGGGCGAGCTGGTGGCGCGCATGCTGGAGGAGGGTTGCGACGCGGCGCTCGTGACGGATGCGGGTACGCCGTGCATCTCCGATCCCGGCTATGCGCTCGTGCGCGAGGCGGCGCAGGCGGGCATCGAGGTGCTGGCGGTTCCGGGGCCGACGGCCATGGCCTGCGCGCTGTCGGTCAGCGGGTTCGACGCGCGCGAGTTTGCGTTCTACGGCTTTTTGCCGCGACAGGCGGGCGAGCTGCGCGAAAAGCTCGCCGCCATCGCGCATAGCGGCGTGCCCATAGCCGTCGTGCACGAGTCGCCCCATCGCGTGGCCGACCTGCTGCGCGCCGTGTGCAGCGAGCTGCCGGGCTGCGCAGTGTGCGCCTGCTGCGACATGACGAAGCTGCACGAAAAGACGCTGCGCGGGCCTGCGCCCGAGGTGCTGGCTGCGATTGAGCAAAACCCCAAGGCGGAGAAGGGTGAGTACTGCCTGGTGCTGGATCTGCATGCGGTCTCGCTGCCCGAGCCGCCGCCCGCCGTGCAGGCGAGCCTGGAGGCGCGACTGTTCGAGCGGCTGCTGCAGGGCGAGGACCTGAAGACGGCAGGCGCGGCGTTGCAGGCGCAGGGCGAGCGGCGCAACGACGTATACCGCGCGTCGATGCGCGTAAAGGACTTCCTGCAGGCATATGGCGAATGAGCGGCAGACAAAAGAAGCGCCGGTTCGGGTCCTTCCGAACCGGCGCTTGCGTTTGGGTCATTCGGCGGGCGTCTCGGCCTTCTTGCGGGTCGTGCGCTTCTTGGGCGCTTCCTCGGCGGCAGGCGCGGCGGGCGCTTCGGCCGTGTCGGCCTTCTTGCGGGTCGTGCGCTTTTTGGGCGCTTCCTCGGCGGCAGGCGCTTCGGCCGTGTCGGCCTTCTTGCGGGTCGTACGCTTCTTGGGCGCTTCCTCAGCGGGGGCCTCGGCGGTGTCGGCCTTCTTGCGGGTCGTGCGCTTCTTGGGCGCCTCCTCAGCGGGGGCCTCAGCGGTGTCGGCCTTCTTGCGGGTGACGCGCTTCTTGGGCGCCTCTTCGGCGGCGGGCGCGGCGGGCGCTTCTTCGACGGCCGGCGCGGCGGGCATCGGCTGCTCCAGCGGCGGGGTCGTCAGGCGCTCGTACATCTTGACGTATTCGCCCGCCGAGCGGCTCCAGCTGTAGTCGCCGGTCATGCCGCGCACGATGAGCTTGTACCACACGTCGCGGTTGTTGTGGAAGTATTCGACGGCGCGGCGCACGGTGTAGAGCATGTCGTGCGCGTTGTAGTTGAAGAACGTGAAGCCGTTGCCCTCGCCGGAGGCGTCGTTGTAGCTGAGCACGGTATCGCGCAGGCCGCCGGTCTCGCGCACGATCGGCACGGTGCCGTAGCGCAGCGAGATCATCTGGGACAGGCCGCACGGCTCAAACAGCGAAGGCATCAGGAACATGTCCGCGCCGGCATAGATGCGGTGCGCCAGCTGGTGGTTCATCTGGAAGCGCGCGGCCACGCGTCCCGGATAGGCCGTCTCGGCCCACTGGAACAGATCGGTGTACTTGGCGTCGCCCATGCCCAGCACGACCAGCTGGAGGCCGGTATCCATCAGCTCGCGGATGACGCGCTCGACCAGGTCCAGGCCCTTCTGGTGCGACAGGCGCGTGACCATGCCGACGACCGGCGCATTGGCGTCGACGGTCAGGCCCAGCTCGCGCTGCAGGCACTCCTTACAGTACTCCTTGCCGCCCAGCGAGAACGCGCCGTAGTTGGCGTAGATCATGGGATCCTTTTCAGGGTCGTAGTCGTCCACGTCGATGCCGTTGAGAATGCCACTCAGATGGCCGCGGCGCGCGCGCAGCAGGCCCTCGAGCCGCTCGCCGTAATAGGCGGTCTGGATCTCCTCGGCGTAGCTGGGGCTGACGGTGGTGATCTCATCCGCATAGACCAGGCCGGCCTTCAGGTAGTTCGCGCAGCCGTAGCACTCGAGCTTGTCGGCGGTGAACAGGCTGTCGCCCAGGCCCAGGGTGTCCTGCACGTCCTTGATGCCGAAGATGCCCTGGTACTGCAGGTTGTGGATGGTGAAGGCCGTGCGCATTTGGCTGTAGAAGGGGAAGTGGCGGTACTGGATATTGAGCAGCGCGGGGATCATGCCGGTCTGCCAGTCGTGGCAGTGGATGATGTCCGGCTGGAAGCCCAGGTGCGGCAGCGCGTCGATGACTGCGCGGCAGAAGTAGCCGTAGCGCTCGTACTCGTCGCCGCCCATGCCGTAGATGTAGGAGCGGCCGAAGTAGTACTGATTGTCCACGAAGTAGAACGTGATGCCCTGATAGACCAGGGACTTGACGCCGCAGTACTGGTGACGCCAGCACAGCTCGACCTCAAACTGGCACTCATCCTTCATCTGCTCGCGGAAGGAATCGGGGATGGCGCTGTACAGCGGCAGGATGACGCGCACGTCGACGCCCTTGCGCTGCAGCACGGGGGGCAGGGCGCCCGCCACGTCGGCCAGGCCGCCGGTCTTGACAAAGGGGACGCATTCGGAAGTGGCAAAAAGAACTCTCATGACGCTCAGTTCTCCTCCTTAACGATCTTGCTCTATGCGAACGGCGCACGCCGGAAACGAGATACAATTCTACTTCCGGGGCGCAATTTCCTCTTTTTGGGCCGTCGCGGGATGCAAAAAAGGGGCTGCAGGCGCCTGCAGCCCCCGCGGGGTCAGATGACCACGTCCTTGGCGATGACGATGGGGTATGCTTCGGGCCCGATCAGGCGGCCGTTTCGGCGGATGATCGCCTGCTTGTCCAGGATGCAGTGGTCGATCTCCGCGCCCTCCTGAATCTGAGCGTCCTGCATGACCACGCAGTTGCGCACGACGGCGCCCTTGGCCACGCGCACGCCGCGGAACAGCACGGAGTTGATGACCGTGCCCTCCACGACGCTGCCGTTGGCGATCAGGGAGCCCTGCACGTCCGGCTCGCCGATGTAGCGGGCGGGCATGTCGTCGCGCACCTTGGTGTAGACGGGGTGCTTGAACAGCTCATGGCGCACCTGGGTGTCCAGGATGTCCATGTTAAAGCGGAAGTAGCTCTGCACGCTGTCCAGACGCCACACGCGGTCCTTGTACTCGTAGCCGCAGACCTTCATGGAGCCCTCGTTGACCAGGCGCTGGATGATGTCGCGTCCGAAGTCGTGCAGGCCGTTGGCCGCACCCTGCTCGACCAGGTAGCGCAGCGTCTCGCGCTTGAGCAGGTAGACCTCCATGGAGGCGCACTCGCGGCTGGGCTCGGTGGGGTCGATCTCGATGCCGGAGATGCGGCCCGTCTCGTCGGTGGAGAAGAAGGCCGTCTCGTCGCCGCCGGCGCAGCGGCGCATGGCCGGGTCGCGCGTGTACATGATGGTGATGTCCGCGCCCGTCTCCACGTGCTGGCGGAGCATGCCGCGGAAGTCCGCATTGTAGATCGTGTGGCTGTTGGTCAGCACGATGTACTCCTGGCGGGAGCGGCGCAGGTAGCCTGTGTTGCTCTTGAGCGCGTCCAGCAGGCCGGCGTAGACGCCGACGTTTTCGCGCGTGAGGAACGGCGGCAGGATGACCAGGCCCTGGTTCTTGCCGTGCAGGTCCCACTCCTTGCCCGAGCCGAGGTGGTCCATGAGGCTGTGGTAGTTCTTCTGCGTGATGACGCCCACATTGCGCATGCCCGAGTTGACCAGACTGGACATCAGAAAGTCGATCACGCGGTAGCGGCCCGCAACAGGCAGGGCGGCCACGGCCCGCACGAGCGTCAGCTCGCGCAGGCGAATGTCGTTTTCACCGGTATAGATGAGACCCATTACGTCTTTCATGTGCTCGCCTCCTTACGCCTTTTGCAGCAGGTCTGCGTCGATCTGCTCGCCCGCCTTGACCTCTACGCCCGCGCCGAGGCTCGCGCCCGGGCCGACGACGGCAATGTTGCCCGTCTCCTCGCCCACGATGCAGCCCGGGCCGATGTGCGCGCCCTCCGCCACGATGGCGCGGCGCACGATCGCTCCGCGCTCGATGACGGCGTGCGGCATGACGACCGAGTCGGTCACCTGCGCGCCCGCGCCCACGGTGACGCCCGCGAACAGCACGCTGCCGGACACCTCGCCGAAGACCTCGCAGCCCTCGGTGATCAGCGAGCCGGCGATCTTTGCGCCGGGCGCGGCGTAGTGCGGCGGCATGCCCGGATTGCGCGCGTACACGCGCCACTTCTTGTCGTACAGGTCGATGGGCATCGGCTGGCGCAGCAGGTCCATGTTGGCCTCCCAGAGGCTTTCGATGGTGCCCACGTCCTTCCAGTAGCCGTCGAACGTGTAGGCGAACAGCCGCTGCTCGTCGCGCAGCATGTTGGGGATGATGTTCTTGCCAAAGTCGTTGGAGGACTTGGGGTCGGCCTCGTCCTCGGTCAGGTACTGGTACAGCTTTTTCCAGCTGAAGATGTACACGCCCATCGACGCCTTGTTGGACTTGGGCTTGGGCGGCTTCTCCTCAAACTCGACGATGCGGTTGTTCTCGTCCGTATTCATGATGCCGAAGCGGCTGGCCTCTTCCCACGGCACCTCGCGCACGGCGATGGTGCAGTCCGCCTCGTTGCGGATGTGGTCCATGAGCATGGCGTTGTAGTCCATCTTGTAGATGTGGTCGCCCGAAAGGATCAGCACATAGTCGGGGTCGTACTGCTGGATGAAGCCGATGTTCTGGTAGATGGCGTTGGCCGTGCCGCGGTACCACTCGCCGCTCTTGCCCGTGACGTAGGGCGGCAGCACAAACACGCCACCGTTGGTCAGATCCAGGTCCCACGGGGAGCCGGAGCCGATATAGGCGTTGAGCTCCAGCGGCCGGTACTGCGTCAGCACGCCCACCACGTCGATGCCCGAGTTGGAGCAGTTGGACAGGGGAAAGTCGATGATGCGGTACTTTCCACCGTAAGGCACCGCGGGCTTGGCCATCTTCTTGGTCAGGATGCCCAAGCGGCTGCCTTGGCCGCCTGCCAGCAGCATAGCCACACATTGCTTTTTCCTCATGGTGATTCACACTCCTGGAACAAAAAAGTAGGGTTGATGCGCGCCGAAGGCCCGGCACGATTCGTCCGCGCCGGCGCTTGCGGGCGCAGACGGACGGCCTTTCAGTGGGCGCAGACGGGATTGTACCCCTAAATTATAGCATGAGTGGGCGTAACCTGCCACAGAAACCTCGTCAATTTCATGTCAAAACTGGGCAAAAACGCAAAAAAAGCAAGAGCAATTTGTCCCTGTGGGCAAAAAACGTCCCGCAAGGGTAGATCTGACGCGTCTTGACTCGGAAGATCAGCAAAGGTAAAATTATTTTGTGTAAAACGAAAATGGGGCATGAGAGGGGAATTTGCAGGGTTCCTGCATTTCAGGCACAAAATAAATGCACAAACCCGGGCGCAAAACCCATGGACAAGGGAGGTTTTGACGTTTTTGCAGGATTGGCCGGGGCGGCATGTTGGGGTGGTGGGGCGCGCGGATCGTGGACTTTTCCGGCGAACGTGCTATAATGAAGTTGCAAGCGAGGGGCGCAAAGAGGCGCCGCCTCCCCTCTGATCGACTAAGGAGTGACATAACATGACTGTCCTGTTCGTTTTCGTTGCGCTGCTGATCGCCAACTTCCTGTTCACCCGCTGGGACGACAAGCGCGTGGAGGAATCCCGCCGCCTGCAGGATTTCTATCGCATCGAGTACAAGAAGAGCTACGACGCCACCGTGGAAACCAACTGGATGGGCAACAACTGAGCGGCATTTCCGACGGAGCGACGAAACGCAAGACGACTTCGCATGTGCGCCCCGGCCTGTATGGGCCGGGGTTTTGGCATGCCCCAGAGGGGCTTGTCAATTTTTTTGATTCTGCTGTATGATGAAAAAAGATCTTGAAGCCATCGAAAGGAAGTGCTTTTCTGTGAAACGCAAGATGGGTCTGCTGCTCGCGCTGTGCTGCCTGTTGTGGGCCTGCTGCGGCGCGGCCGCAGCCGAAGAGGAGTTCCTCTACGACGCGGGACGGGAAGTGGCTGTCTATTTGGATGAGACGGGGCGCTCATACACGACCCAGGAGAGCGAGCAGAGCGACAGGTTCCTCATTCGCTACACGCCCGCCGCCTCTACGACGCTGGAGGCCGTGTCGGTCACGGCGCATGTATACGAAGACTTCGCCTCCGTTGTGGGCAACAACCTGGTGGAGCCGGATACCTCGGACATGCTGAAGCTGTACCAGACCCTGGAGAGCGTCAACGACGGCGTCTCCTTCGTCCGCTTCCTCTATGATGCCAATGCGGGCGTCATCTACCCGCGCGTGGACATCCCCTATGTGGAGGGAGGGGACTTCGGCCAGACGGTCGAGCGGTACCTGTACCTCACCGCGCTGGTGGTGGATCAGCATTACGACGAGCTGGCGGCCCTGGAAAAGTGAGCGTCCGACGAGGAGGAAGAAATCCATGAAAAAAGTGATTTGCCTGCTTTGCTGCGTGGCGCTGACCCTGTCGGCCGGCACCTTCGCGCTCGCAGAGGGCGCGGAACTGGCCACCGCCACGTCCGTGAAGGCCTATCTGCCCACTGTCGGCTGGGATGACTACACCGCCCGCGACACCGACGGCGACGGCTTTGACGACGAGATCATGATCTCCTACGGCTCCGGCGGCAAGACCGCCTCGGACAGCATCGACGTGTACTGTCAGTGCCTGGACGGCGCTGCCCGCGTCACCTGCTATATGTGCGAGGTGCCCAAGGATGCCGATCCGCTCAAGGTGTACGAGCAGCTCAACGAGTTCAACCTCAACCTCACATTCGGCCGCTGGCTCTACAACGAGGAGGAGGGCTACATCTACTACGACCAGGAGGTCTACCTGGTCGATGAGGAGAGCTTCGGCGCATACGTCTATCCGTATATGGAAAAGGCCGCGTCCTACGTCTACTCCTTCTACGAGCGCATCACCTCGGCCATTGAGTGAGAAGAGCGCACAACGCCCCGGCCAACTGGCCGGGGCGTCTTTTTTGTCCTCAGGGTGCGGGCGGCGCGTCCAGCTGGCGCAGCGGGTTGCACAGCAACAGCGGTAGCGCGCACAGGAGCACCATCAGGCCGCATGCGCCAAAGAGCGCCGGCAGCTCCACCAGACTGCCCAGTACGCCTGCAGCGGCGCTGCCCAGCGGTGTGGCCGCATAGGTGACCACCAGCAGCAGGCCGAGCACGCGTCCGCGCAGGTGCGCGGGCGTCGTGCGCAGCGCTACGGCCTGCGCGGTGGTGATGGCAATGGGCAGGCCCAGCCCGGCCAGCACACAGGCCGTCAGCGTGAGCGGCAGGCCCATCCAGCCGGGCAGCAGCGGCGGCAGCGCCAGCAGCGCGTAGCCTGTGCCCAGCAGCAGCGTGGCCAGCGTCAGGCGCAGGCGCGGCGCCGTGCTGGCGAGCAGCGCGGCGCACAGTCCGCCCAGCAGCGTGCCGGCCATGAACGTCACGCCCATGACGCCGACCGTCTCCGGTCCGCGCCCGAGCACTGTGCCGACGTAGACGATGTTGAGCGCGTTGAAGGGGGCGAGCATCAGGTTGACAAAGCCCTCGTACAGCACCAGGATCACCAGTGCCGGGACGCGGCGGATGTGCCGGATGCCTTCGAGCAAGGCGCTGCGCGGCGTCTCCTGCTGGGCTGCCTGCTGCGCCGCCTGCGCATACCGCCCGGCGCGCAGCACAAGCGCGGCGCAGGCCAGAAACGTCGCGGCATCGACGAGCAGCGCGTGGCCCATGCCCAGCAGCGCGATAACGAAACCGGACATCGCATAGCCCAGCAGCTCCGCGCCGGTTTGCAGGCCCTGCTGCAGGCCCAGATAGCCATCCAGGGCAGGGGCGGGCAGCAACAGTGAGGGCAGCTTCTGCGCTGCGGGCGATCCCAGCGCCTCGCAGGTCGAGTTGAGCGCCGTGAATACGAAGAGCATGTACACCGGGCAGCGGTCCAGCAGCGCGAGCACAGCGATCAGCATCACGAGCGCGCCGCGCAGCGCGCACAGCAGTGCGAACGTGCGGGCAGGCGGCCGGCGGTCTGCCAGCAGCCCGCCGGCCAGACCAAAGATCAGCCCCGGCAGCGCGTTGACGGTGTAGAGCATGCCCATCATGAGCGTGGACCCCGTCAGGCGGTAGACCAGCCAGCCGAAGGCGACGGTATCCAGCGCGTCGCCGAAGCGGGAAATCGCGTTGCCCGCGAGCAGCGCGCGCGGGCCGGGCTGACGCACAAAGGGCGCAAAGGCGGTCAGCGTTTTGCGTAGGGCCATGTGCGGGCTCCTTTCGAATCGGATGCGGCCGATGCGGTTTTCTCTATAATAATATATAGTAGCATTTACCAGCCCTTGCGCGCAACCATCTGGGCGATATTTTGAAAAATTTCATAAGATGGGACTCGCGCGCGAATCGTCTTTGTGCTACAATCTTGCACAGGATAAAACGGAGGGATATGTGTGCACTACGACTTTGAACTTGTCGGCAAGATCGGCTCCATGGCGTTGATCCGCCGGGAGGACAACGACATCGACTACAACATCTTTTCCCGCCTGGGCGCGGAGCTGCGCCCGGGCATGATCTGGGTGTCGTCGGGCGCGGCGGAGATCGGCCGGCTGGACTACATGAAGCGCACGGGCCGCGAGCTGTCCGGCGACCCGGAGGACGTCAAGACCGACTACGCCGCGCAGGGCCAGGTGCTGCTGATGGAGCAGTACCGCCGCTTCATCGCGCAGGCCTACGGCGTGCGCCAACTGCTGGTAGAGCATCAGCACTTCAACGACGCGGAGAAGCGCGAGCACATCCGCCGCGCGCTGCTGCGCGCGCGCGACCAGGGCGCGATTCCGATCATCAACTACAACGACCCGGTCTCCGACGAGGAGAACCGCAAGTGGGAGCTGACGCACCTGCGCCTGCAGGGCGCGCAGGTGCACGAGTGCGTGGACAACGACGAGACCGCCGCGGTGATCGCGGGGCTCGTCTCCACGCGGGTGCTGCTGATTCTGACCTCGACCGAGGGCATCTACCGTGACCCGCATGATCCTTCGACGCTCGTGCGCGAGGTTACCGGCGCAGACCCGGAAGAGGTCGCGCGCAAGGTGCGCGAGCTGCAGCGATGCTGCGTCGGCGCCAGCCGCGCGGGTGCGAACGGCGCGCATGCCAAGCTGGAGTACGCGCTGGGCCCTGTGCTGCGCGGCACGACGGTAATCATCGGCAACGCCCGCCACCGCATCTCCAGCCTGCTCTCGGGCGAGGCGCCCTGCACGCGCATCGGCGCATACTGAGGCGCGACAAAAAAGGGCCGCCGGCCGGATGGAACCGGTCGACGGCTTTTTTTGTTTTTTACTTCAGGATGGCGCCCTCGTCCGCAGAGGAGACCATCCGCGCATAGCGCGCCAGATAACCGTGCGTCACGTTCGGCGGCGGGCAGACCCAGCGCTCGCGCCGGGCGGCGAGCGTCGCCTCGTCCACGCGCAGTTCCAGCCGGCCGGCCGGGATGTCGATGGCGATGCGGTCGCCCTCCTCGACCAGGCCGATCAGGCCGCCCGAGGCCGCCTCCGGGCTCACGTGCCCGATTGCGGCGCCGCGCGTCGCGCCCGAGAAGCGCCCGTCCGTGATCAGCGCGACCTCCTTGTCCAGCCCCATGCCGCAGATGGCCGAGGTCGGCGAGAGCATCTCGCGCATGCCGGGACCGCCCTTGGGGCCCTCATAGCGGATGACGACCACGTCGCCCGGGCGAATGGCGCCCGCGTAGATGGCCGCGATCGCCGCGTCTTCGCTGTCGAACACGCGGGCCGGGCCCTCGTGCACGAGCATCTCCGGCGCGACGGCGCTGCGCTTGACGATCGCCCCGCGCGGCGCGAGGTTGCCGCGCAGCACCATCAGGCCGCCCGTCGGGGAGTAGGGCTCAGAAAGCGGACGGATGACCTGCGGGTTGTGGTTTTGCGCGCCCGCATAGCAGGCGGCGAGCGTCTTGCCCGTGCAGGTCATGGCCTCGCCGTCGAGCACGCCCAGCGGGCTGATCTCGCGCAGCACGGCCATCACGCCGCCCGCCTCGTGCAGGTCCTGCACATGGTGCGCGCCGGCCGGCGCCAAGTGGCACAGGTTGGGCACGCGCGCGGACAGCTCGTTGATCATCGTCAGGTCAAAGGGCACGCCCGCCTCGTGCGCGATGGCCGGCAGGTGCAGCGCGGAGTTGGTCGAGCAGCCCAGCGCCATGTCCAGCGCCAGCGCGTTGCGGAATGCCGCCGGCGTCAGGATACGGTCGGGCGTCAGGCCCTCGCGGACCATCTCCACCGCGCGCATGCCCGCCTGCTTGGCCAGGCGCAGCCGCGCGCCGGAGACGGCCGGAATCGTGCCGTTGCCCGGCAGGCCCATGCCCAGCGCCTCGGTCAGGCAGTTCATGGAATTGGCCGTGAACATGCCCGAGCACGAGCCGCAGCCCGGGCAGGCGGCGGACTCGATCTCATCCAGCCCGTCGTCGTCCAGCTTGCCGGCCTTGTACGCGCCGACCGCTTCGAACACGCTGTTCAGGTCCAGCGCGCGCCCGTGCAGGCTGCCCGCCAGCATCGGCCCGCCGGAGACGAAGATCGCCGGCAGGTTCAGCCGCGCGGCGGCCATCAGCATGCCGGGCACGATCTTGTCGCAGTTGGGGATGAAGACCATGCCGTCAAACCCGTGCGCAATGGCCATGGATTCGCACGAATCGGCGATCAGCTCGCGCGAGGCCAGCGAGTACTTCATGCCCACGTGGCCCATCGCGATGCCGTCGCACACGCCGATGGAGGGGAACTCCACCGGCACGCCCCCCGCCATGCGCACGCCGTCCTTGACGGCGCGCGTCACGGCGTCCAGGTGCGCATGCCCGGGCACGCATTCGCTCTTTGCGCTGACCACGCCGATCAGCGGCCGGGTCAGCTCCTCGTTGGTCAGGCCCATGGACTTCCACAGCGAGCGGTGCGGCGCACGCTCGGGGCCGCTCTTGACAGCGTCGGAACGCACGGCTTACAGCTCCTTTCCGGCGCCCGTCCAGCTCATCTTGGCGCGCAGGTCCTTGCCCACCTGCTCCAGCTGGCTCTGGGCCTCGATGCGGCGCTGGGCCAGGAAGTGCGTGCAGTTGGTCTGGTTCTCCAGGATCCAGTCGCGGGCGAACGTGCCGTCCTGGATCTCCTTGAGCACCTGCTTCATGGCCTTCTTGGTCTCGTCCGTGATGATGCGCGAGCCGGTGCGGTAGTCGCCGTATTCGGCGGTGTTGGAGATCGAGTAGCGCATACCGGCAAAGCCGTGCGAGAAGATCAGGTCGACGATCAGCTTCATCTCGTGCACGCACTCAAAGTATGCGTTCTCAGGCTGGTAGCCGGCCTCGACCAGCGTGTCAAAGCCCGCCTTCATCAGCGCGCACACGCCGCCGCACAGCACAGCCTGCTCGCCGAACAGGTCCGTCTCCGTCTCCTCGCGGAACGTCGTCTTCAGGATGCCGGCGCGTGCGCCGCCGATGCCCGCGGCATAGGCCAGCGCGGTGTCCAGCGCATGGCCGGACGCATCTTGATACACGGCCACCAGATCGGGCACGCCCTTGCCCTCCAGGTACTGGCTGCGCACAGTGTGGCCGGGGCCCTTGGGCGCGATCATGATGACGTCCACGTCCGCGGGCGGCACGATCTGGCCGAAGTGGATGGCAAAGCCGTGCGCGAAGCACAGCGTCATGCCCGGGCGCAGATAGGGCGCGATGTCCTTCTGGTACATGGCGGCCTGCTTCTCATCGTTGATCAGGATCATGATCAGGTCGGCTTCCTTGGCGGCCTCGGCGGTGGTCTTGACCTTCAGTCCGGCGGCCTCGGCCTTCTGCCAGCTCTTGGAGCCCTCGTAGAGCGCGACGGTCACGTCCATGCCCGAGTCGTGCAGGTTCAGCGCATGCGCGTGGCCCTGGCTGCCATAGCCGACGATGGCGATCTTCTTGCCCTTGATGAAGTCGAGGTTGCAGTCCTGCGCGTAAAACATCTGTGCCATTTTCGTTTCCTCCCAAATTCAACGATATGTGACAAAGGCTATATGGAACGGTCTGGCGGCCGTAGCATATCAGTTCCAGATGCCCCCGGCGATGGTGCTTTCGCCGCGCTGAAGCGCGACGGTGCCCGTGCGCACGATCTCCAGGATGTCGTAGTCGGCCAGCAGGCCGAGCATCGCCTGCGTCTTGTCGTCCTCGCCGGTCAGCTCGATGGTCAGCGTGGTGCGGGCCACGTCCACGATGCGCGCGCGGAAGATGTCCACGATGCGCATGACGGCGTCGCGCTCCGCGGCGCCTGCGCGGATCTTGCACAGCACCAGCTGGCGCTCCACTGAACGGCGCGGGTCAAGCACGATGACCTTCTGCACGACGATGAGCTTGTACAGCTGCTGCACGAGCTGCTCGATGTGCGCGGCGTCGCCCTGCAGCGTGAGCGTGATGCGGCTGACGTCCTCGTTCTGCGTGGGGCCGACGGCCAGGCTGTCGATGTTGAAGCCGCGCCGGCTGCACAGGCCCGACACGCGCGAGAGCACGCCGGGCTGGTTTTGCACCAGCACGCTGACCGTATGGCGGGTGACGGGCGCCTGTGTGCCCGTGGAGATGGTGTTGCGCGAGTGCGGCGCCTCGGGCTTCGGGGCGGCCGGATCCAGCGGGTCGAACGGATCGTACGGTTCCATGGCTTTGCCTCCTCTGTGCGGTCCTTAGTTCAGGCAGAACGAGTCGATCGGCGCGCCCGGCGCGACCATGGGCGCGACCATCTCGTCGATGCCGAGCATGCACTCCACGATGCAGGGCCTGCCCGCGTCAAGCGCCTGGGCGATGGCCTGGCGGAACGCGTCCAGCGTCTGCACGCGCCAGCCGGCCAGGCCGTAGGCCTCGGCCAGCTTCATGAAGTCCGGACCGCGGTCGAGCGTCGTCTGCGAATAGTGCTTGGAGAAGAACAGCGTCTGCCACTGGCGCACCATGCCCAGCGTGCCGTTGTTGAACAGCACGATGATCACCGGCACGCCGTAGTGCTGCGCGGTGGACAGCTCCGTTAGGTTCATGCGGAACGAACCGTCGCCCGTCACGAGCACTACGGGCTTGCCCGTGCCCACGCTCGCGCCGATGGCGGCGCCGAAGCCGAAGCCCATCGTGCCCAGGCCGCCGCTGGTGATCAGCTGGCGCGGGCGGGAGAAGGGGAAGTGCTGCGCCGTCCACATCTGGTGCTGGCCCACGTCGGTGGCTACGGTCATGTCGCCTGCGGCCTCGTGCAGCGCGTGCAGCACGTTGCGCGGCTCGAACAGGTCGTTTTGCAGGTAGTTCTCGCGCATGGAGCTGGCCTGGCGCACCCATTCGGTATGGCGCTGCGCGGGCAGGCGCTCGCACAGCAGCTCCAGCACCACGCGCGCGTGGCCGGTGATGTGCAGCGTGGTAGAGACGTTTTTGTTGATCTCGGCGCGGTCCAGGTCGATGTGGATGACCTTCGCGCCCGGCGCGAACGCCTCCGCGTTGCCCAGCGCGCGGTCCGAGAAGCGCACGCCCACCGCCAGCAGCAGGTCGCAGCGCTGCATCGCGATGTTGGCCGCGTGCGTGCCGTGCATGCCGACCATGCCCAGCGACATCGGGCTCTGCGGATCGATCGTGCCCAGGCCCATCAGCGTGTTGGCCACGGGCGCGTCCATGCGCTCGGAGAGCGCCTTGAGCTCGCTTGCCGCGTCGGTCACGCCGCCGCCCGCGTAGATCAGCGGGCGCTGCGCCGCCTGGATCAGCTCGCACGCGCGCTCCAGGTAGGGCGTGACGCGCCGCTTGTACTCCTCCAGCTGCTTGCCGTAGGGCTGCAGCTGCAGCGCCGGATGGTCCGGCGAGTAGTTGGGGATCAGCGCCTGTCCGCTGGCCGGCTCGTACTCGCACTCGGCGATCTGTACGTCCTTGGGGATGTCGATCAGCACCGGGCCGGGCCGGCCGCTCTTGGCGATGAAGAACGCCTCGCGCACCGTCTGCGCCAGCTTGCGTACATCCGTCACCAGCCAACTGTGCTTGGTGATGGACATCGTGATGCCCAGGATGTCCGCCTCCTGAAACGAATCCGTGCCCATCAACTGCTGGGGCACGTTGCCGGTGAGGAAGACCACGGGCGAGGAGTCCATGTACGCCGTGGCGATGGCGGTGACCAAATTCGTCGCGCCGGGGCCGGACGTGGCCAGGCACACGCCCGTGCGCCCGGTGGCGCGCGCATAGCCGTCGGCCGCATGGCCCGCGTGCTGCTCGTGCGCGGTCAGGATGTGGCTGATGCGGTCCTCGCGCTTGTACAGCTCGTCGTAGATGGGCAGCACCGCGCCGCCGGGAAAGCCGAAGAGCGTCTGAACGCCCTGCTCGATCAGGCACTCGATCAATATGGCTGCGCCGCAAAGCTTCATGGGAAAAAACTCCTTTCTGACGTAAAAAAGCAGCCCCCGTCCATTCTTTAGGACGAAGGCTGCTTCGCGGTACCACCTAAATTCACGCCGAGGCGTGCGCTCAACCGGACGCACCGCGCGCGGCGGCAGGCCCGATCCTCTTTTCACGGTGAGGCGTCCGGCGGGCCTACTGACACAGGCGTTCAGCCCGCTGCTCGGAGGGGATGCGCGCCGCGCCGTCCGCGGGAATTCTCACCGGCCATTCCCTCTCTGAAGCCCTTCGGCGCGGGCTTTTCCTCGTCATCGCAACGCATATGATGCTATTGCAGATAATGATACCACCGCCGCGCACGCACTGTCAAGCGGAATTTTCACTTCGACTCGCGCAGGGTGTACCACTCGGGGTAGGAGATGACGGTCAGCTCCAGGTCCTCGGGCAGGCCGTAGAAGTATTCGGGAGGGGAAAAGCAAAATCCCTCATCGTGACCGATCGGAAAGGAGCTGCACAAGCCATCCATTCCGCCTTGATTTTCCTGCCGCCGGGCGGTATAATGCTCAAAACAGACGAAGACAGGCCTCGGGCCGGCAAGGAGGAAACCGATTTGTACGACATGCAGCCATCCCTGCGGGAGATCGACCGGGTCGTCGCGGCGGGACCGTTTGCAGACTCTTGGGAGTCGCTGAGCGCCTTCCGCGTGCCGCGTTGGTATGAGGAGGCGAAGTTCGGCATCTTCATCCACTGGGGCGCATACAGCGTGCCGGCGTTTGGCAGCGAATGGTATCCGCGCAACATGTACATCCAGGGCTCGCCGGAGTTCGAGCACCATGTGAAGACCTATGGTCCGCACAGCCGGTTCGGGTATAAGGACTTCATCCCGCTGTTTCGCGCGGAGCGGTTCGACGCCGAGGCGTGGGCGGAGCTGTTTGAGGCGGCGGGCGCGCGCTACGTCGTGCCCGTGGCCGAGCACCACGACGGCTTCCAGATGTACCGCAGCGACATCTCCCACTGGAACGCCTATGAGATGGGTCCCCGCCGCGACGTGCTGGGCGAGCTGAAGGCCGCCTGCGAGCGGCGCGGCCTGGCGCTGGGCGCGTCCACGCACCGCGCGGAGCACTGGTTCTTCCTGGGTCACGGCCGCGAGTTTGACAGCGACGTGTGCGGGCCCCTGCAGCGCGGCGACCTGTACTGGCCCGCCATGCCCGAGCCCGGCCACCACGACCTGTTCGGCGAGCCCGCGCCGACGCAGGAGTACCTGCAGGACTGGCTCGTGCGCACGTGCGAGCTGATCGACCGCTACCGGCCGCGCCTGCTGTACTTTGACTGGTGGATCCAGCACAGCGCGTTCAAGCCCTACCTGAAAAAGCTGGCGGCGTATTACTACAACCGCGCCCGGGAGTGGGGCGTGGAGGTGGCCATCGACTACAAGCACGACGCCTTCTCCTTCGGCACGGCTGTGCCGGACGTGGAGCGCGGCCAGTTTGCCGACGTCAAGCCCTACTTCTGGCAGACGGATACCGCCGTCGCGCTCAACTCCTGGTGCTACACCGAGCACAACGACTTCCGCCCCTATCAGGACATCCTGCAGGACCTGGTGGACATCGTCAGCAAGAACGGCTGCCTGCTGCTCAACGTCGGGCCGCGGGCGGACGGCACGATCTGCGAGGAGGACCGGCAGGTGCTGCTGGGCATCGGCCGCTGGCTGCGCGTCAACGGCGAGGCGATCTACGGCGCACGCCCGTGGCGCATGTACGGCGAAGGGCCGACGCAGGTCGTCGAGGGGCAGTTCTCCGACGGTATTCAAAAGCACTTCACGCCCGCGGACTGGCGTTTCACCACGCGCGGCGGCTTCCTGTACGCGACGGTGCTCAAGCGTAGCGCGGACGGGCGCTACGCCATCCGCGCGCTGGGCGAGCGCGACGCATCGAAGGTCGCCAACTTCCACGCCATCATCCGCGAGGTGACGACACTGGAGGGCCCGGCCGTCTCCTGGCGGCGCGACGAGGAGGCGCTGCGCCTGCACACCGACGCGCCCGGCGACACGCCGCTCACGTTCAAGCTGCGCATTGACTGACGAAAACCGGGCCGGTCCCCAAGGGACCGGCCCGGTTTGGCGTTTCAGGGTTCGCCCGGCGCGCTGCGCAGCACGGCCGTCATGGGCCGGCCCTTGGCCAGCTCGTCGACCAGTTTGTCCAGGCGGCGGATCTCGCGCATCAGCGGATCCTCGATCTGTTCCACGCGCACGCCGCACACTGTGCCGCGGATGAGCTCCCGGTTCGGGTGCGGATGCGGCGCATCCCGGAAGAAGGCGCCGTACGTCACATCAGACGCGGCCAGCGCGCGCACGTCCTGCGGCGCATAGCCCGTCAGCCAGGAGATGACCGCGTCGACCTCCTCCTGCGTGCGGTCCTTGCGCACGGCCTTGGCGACCAGCAGCGGATAGACCGCGCCAAAACGCATGGCATAGACCCTTTCAGGTTGCATGGCATGCCCTCCGCGCGTTCAGAAGCGCAGGCTCAAGCAGTTCAGGCCGCCGTCGATCTTGCGAAACTCGGACGTATCCACCGTCAGCACGGGATAGCCCAGCCCCTCCACGGCCGCCTTGACCGCCGGATAGCCCTCCGGTACGATCACCGTGCCGTTGACCCAGATGCAGTTGGCCGCGTAGGCCTCGGCCTCGGGGATCTGCACGCGGTGGTAGCCCTGGAAGCAGGGCTTGTCCGTGAATTCGCCCGAGACGAGCAGATTGCCGTTCTCCAGATAGTTCACGCCGGTCTTGAGGTGGAGCACCTTCTCCAGCGGCACCTGCTCGCAGGCAAAGCCGTAGCGGTGCAGGATCGCGGCAAACTGCGCGATGCCCTCCGCATTGGTGCGCGCGGACAGGCCGACGTAGAACGTGTCGCCGACCATCATCACGTCGCCGCCCTCCAGCGTGCCCGGCGCGCTGATGAACCAATTGCTCGTCATGCTGGGCGGTCAGCCCATCGCCTGGCTCAAGTACAACCGCTGGACGGCCATGTTCGCCATGGTGCTGCTGTGCTGCTGGCGCTGGACCGGCATGAACATCCTCTATTATATGGCCGGCCTCAAGTCCATCCCCGGCGAGCTGTACGAGGCGGCGGAGATCGACGGCGCGGGCGCCGTGCAGAAGTTCCTGCACGTGGGCTGGCCGCTGCTCAAGCCCACGACGATCTATGTGCTGACGATCTCGATCTATGCGGGCCTGTCGATGTTCACCGAGAGCCTGATGATCTTCGGTACGAACAATTCGCCCAAGAACTATGGTTTGACCATCGTTGGCTACCTGTACCGCTACGGCTTTGAGCGGGTCGACAAGTTCGGATCCGCCAGCGCCGTGGGCCTGGTGCTGCTGGCCGGCGCGATGGTCATCACCGTCGCGCAGCTGTACATCACCGGCACCATCGGCCGGCGGAAGGAGGCGTGATGTCCCATGAAGAGAGAAAGACGGGCCTATCGCCTGACAAGCCGCATCTTCCTAATGGCGTTTTTCGGCGTACTCGCGCTGTTGATCCTCATCCCGCTGTATGCGCTGCTGTTGGGCACGTTCAAGGGGGGCGCAGAGCTGTTCGTCAGCGGCCTGAACCTGGACCCCACACCTGAAAAACTGCACCTGCGCGCCTGGCGGTACCTCTTCACGGGCGTGATGAGCAATGGCGAATACCAGCCGCATGACTACTTCCTCTGGTACCGCAACAGCTTCATGCTCGTCATCGTGCAGGGCTCGCTGACGCTGCTCATCTCCTCGATGGTCGCCTACGGCTTTTCCAAGTACAACTTCCAGGGAAAGAACTTCCTGTTCCTGTGCGTGCTGCTCGTCATGATGATCCCCCTGGAGATCCTCATGCTGCCCATGTACACGCAGATCAACGCCATGGGCATGCGCGACAGCTATGTCGGCGTGATGCTGCCGTTCCTGGCCAACATGAGCGCGATCTTCTTCTTCAAGCAGTTCCTGGAGGGCGTGCCCATTGACCTGCTGGACGCCGGGCGCGTGGATGGTTGTACGGAGTACGGCATCTTCTTCCGAATCATCGCACCCATCATGAAGCCCGCCTATGCGTCCATGGCGGTTCTGGTGGGCATGGGCGCATGGAACGGCCTGCTCTGGCCGCTGCTCGTGCTCTCCAGCATGGACAAGTATACCATCCCCCTGGGCCTGAACACGCTGTTCACGCCCTACGGCAACAACTACGACCTGATGATCACCGGTTCGTGCTTTGCGTTGCTTCCGCTGCTGCTGCTCTACCTGCTGGCACAGCGATTCATCATTGAGGGCATGACCGCGGGCTCGGTCAAGGGCTGAACGCGAAAACCCCCGCTCCATTGGGAGCGGGGGTTTCCTTGTATAGTAGCAAAACGTCACATCATCCGCCAGGATTCCAAATCCCTGGTTCAAGCTCTGCGGTTCTACAATGCATGCTCCGGCCAACGCCGGGCCGATTTGTTTTATGTCCATTGATCTTCTCCGCCTGCTGTGCGCTGCTGGGGGGTTATACTTCACGTGTGCGCGATTGCCGTCTTTGTTGCCTGGCTTCATCATGACGGCCCGCGCGGCTGCCCAGCAACCGGGCCGCGCAGTTCAGGGTAAAGGCGGCGCACTCCCAAACATGGCCGCCACGCAGTAGTTGCAGCGAGACCGTGCGCACCATGCGCATACCCTCGCCCAACTCGCCGCCGCCCAGGCATGACGCATACCGCGCAAGAAAACGGCCCACCTGCCGGTTGCGCAGGTATTCCTGCCGGAATGTGAAGTTGTGCGAATGCAGCACAGCCGCGTCTGCACAGTACGCCAGGCGCCAGCCTTCCTTCAGGAAGACCGATGCGATCAGCATGTCCTCGTTGGTCGGCAGAGACGCGGCAAAGCCGCCGACCGCCTCATAGGCGCTGCGGCGATAAGCTGCGCACGATGCCACTGGTACCGCCTGTGCGGGATATGCTAAAGCGCCTGAAATCCACGCAGGAGCAAAGCAAGCGCTGTGCGGCAAGTCATACAACCGCGCCGATGAGGGGTACATCTGCCTCAACGAGCTGGGCAAGCGCATCTGCCCGGCCTATCTGTCCAGAAGCTTTAGCCGCATCCTAGCACAGAACGGCCTGCGGCACATCCGCTTTCATGACCTGCGCCACCCGTATGTCAAGCACACGACAAAAAAATATAATTCTGAAAAGCAGA
>CHCFC05602__coassemble_365_pt1 | contig 23185 bp, 16 predicted proteins | sample CHCFC05602__metabat2_high_PE_016 | metagenome-assembled genome bin CHCFC05602
TTCCCCGCGTGTTCGTGCGTGTTCGCGTCTTCATGGGATATCCCCAGCGCGCCGCGGCGTTCGTGCGTGTTCGCATGGACGGGGCGATTTCCCCCGGCGTGACGAATGCCGTCGAGCGAAAGCCATTTGCCCCGGCAGGGAATGGGGCCCGCCGGGGCGAATTCTTTTTCCCGGCCCGGCACGCGGCCCGGCATGCGGTCGCCATGCGGCCCGGCATGCGCCGGGGGGCATTAAAGGGTTGGCGGTGGCCGTGGCGGCCGGTTTCCCCGCGTGTTCGTGCGTGTTCGCGTCATTCGGTCGCCATGCGGCCCGGCGAGCAATATTGCCGCGTCGAGTTCATCCCGTGGCGAAAACCGCCACGCGATTGTCACGACTTTCGGTAATATTACCGTCCGCGCGGCCCCTCCCCCCGTCCGCGCCCCTCCCCTCTCCCCCGCCTGCCGCACGCCCCGGCCATTACCCCCGCGTCGAGGCCATCCCGTGGGCATGTCGAGACCATCGCGTGGGCATGTCGAGGCCATGGTGTGGCGACGTCGATGCCATCCCGTGGGGACCTCCTGCCAAAAGGCTTGAAATTCCTGCCTTTTTCGCCTCTATTACCCCGCTAACTACATGGAATCATATCAATGACATGTATGCGGCGCGCGCCTGCCGGTCGCAGCGCGCGCATCGGGGTACGAGGAACCGGCCCGCCTGCATCGCCGCGCCCCGCCGCCGCCCCGTCCCCGCGGGGTTGCGTTACGCCTGTAAAATATGTTACAATGGATACATTCAATTCGCGCTCGCCCGGTTCCCCCCGGGCCCGTCAGGGAGGCGTCTCATGGCCAAGGTCATCTCCATCGCCAACAACAAGGGCGGCGTCGCCAAGACCACCACCGCCGTCAACCTCGCGTGCGGCCTGAAAAGGCTCGGCTGCCGCGCGCTGCTCGTCGATATGGACCCCCAGTCCTCCGCCACCGTGTACCTCGGTCTCGACCCCCTCGCGCTGGAGCGATCCAGCTACGAGGTGCTCATGGGCCGCTGCCCCGCCCGCGAGGCCGTGCTGCGCCTGGACGCCGTGGACCTGCTCCCCGCGTCGATCACGCTTTCCGCCGGCGAGCTGGAGCTGTCCGCCCGCATCGGCCGCGAGACCGTGCTGCGCCGCGCCCTCGCCCCGCTGCTGGATGTCTATGACGCCATCGTCATTGACAACTCGCCCTCCTTGGGCGTGCTGACCGTCAATTCGCTCATGGCCTCCGACGCCGTCGTCGCGCCCTCCGAGCCCAGCTTCCTGGCGCTCAAGGGCCTGGAGATCCTCTTCAGCGTGATTTCGCAGGTGCGCGAGCTCTACCCCGCCCTGCAGATGCTCGGCGTGCTCATCACCCAGATGGACCCCCGCACCACCCATCACCGCGAGGCCGCCGAGGCCATCCGCGAGCGATACCCCGTCTTTGACACCGTGATTCGCCGCTCCGTCCGCTATGCGGACGCGTGCCTTGCGTCCCAGCCGGTGATGGACTTTGCCCCCGGCTCGCCGCAGGCCCAGGCCTATATGGACTTTAGCAGGGAGGTGGCCGCCCGTGCCGGCATCCAGACGCGTCTCTCTTAAGGACCGCGAGGACCGCGACCGCAGCGTGCGGCGCGCGCTGGACGCGTTTCTGACCCCGCCGGAGGCGGCGGTAACAAATGTAACGGATGTAACAGATGTAGCGGATGTGTCAGATGTGACGAATGTGCCAAATGTCGCAGACGTTACCGATGTTACGGATGTGGCCGATGTGTCGCATGTTGCGGACGGGCCGCAGCCTGCGCGCGACGCCTTCGACGCGCAGGAGCCGGACCCCGCCCATGCGGCCCCGCTGTCCGCCCCCCGCCGCGCCGCCCGCGGCCGCGTGGTCACCGCCCAGCCGGATGCGCTCAGCGACGTGCGCCGCTTTGACGCGCCCGCGCCGTTTGTGCTCAAGGGCCGCCGCTTCGACCCGCCGGCCGGCGCGCGCAAGCGGCAGAACTACGCCCTCTCCGCCGAGACGATCAAGCGCATCGCCCTGGCCAGCGCGTATGCGGGCGTGGGAAAGGCGGAGCTGGTCGACGCGGTGCTGTGCGCGGCGCTGCGCGACCTGCTGGACGAGTAGCCCTTGCGCCTCTGTAACGCCTGTGACGGATGATGCGGACGGAACGGATGACACGCATGTTACGGATGTTACGGATGTTACAGTTGATGCGCGGATCCGGAGGCTGCGGAGGCTGTGCGGCGGTTTCCGCGGCTGCTCCGTATCGGCTGTATCGCCTGTATCGCCCGTATCGGCTGTATCGCCTGTATTACCTGTATCGCCTGTAACAGCCGTAACCCCTGTAACAGTCACCCCGCGGCGACCCCGCCAGCAGCGCCACCCCGCGGGCAACGCCATCCGGCCCGACCGCCCCGGCGGTTTCCCGGTTGTCCTGCGTCGGTTGTATCGAATGGATCGAGCGTATCGGCTGTATCGCCCGTATCGCATGTATCGCCTGTAACAGCCGTAACCCCTGTAACAGCCACCCCGAGGCGACCCCGCCAGCGGCGGCCCAGGCGACAGCGACGGGGGCAGCGCCAGCAGCGCCCCACCCCGCGGCCAGCTTCATCCAACCTCATCCCCTGTATCTTCCGTATCTTCCGTATCTTCCGTATCTTCCGTATCTTCCGTATCATCCATATCATCCGTATCATCTGTAACATCCGTCTCAACCGTTGCGCATCCGCCTCGCCCCACGACGCCGCGGCCCCGCCCGCAGGAAAGGAGTTCGCCATGGACAAGCTGTTGCTGATCGAGGACGACCCGGACATCCAGAACATCAACGCGTTCTTTCTGCGCAGCCGCGGCTACGAGGTGCGCTGCGCCTACACGTGCGAGCAGGGCCTGCAGGCGTGCGCGCAGATGCGCCCGGACGTGATCGTGCTGGATGTGAACCTGCCCGACGGCTCGGGGCTGGAGCTGTGCCCGCGGCTGAAGGCGGCGCACGAGTGCCCGACGATCTTTTTGAGCTGCATGGACACGGAGGACGACAAGATCGCGGGCCTGCTCACTGGCGGGGACGACTACATGACCAAGCCGTACTCGGTCAAGGAGCTCGAGGCGCGCATCCGGGTGTGCCTGCGCCGCTCGGCGGGGCAGGGGAGCCAGGCGCGGCCGGCGAGCGTGCTCAGCTTTCCGCCGCTGACGGTGGATGTGGCGGGCGAGTGCGCGTTCGTGGGCGAGGAGCGGCTGTCGCTGCCGCGCAAGGCGTTTCTGATCCTGTGCCTGCTGGCGCGCCGGCCGGGCGAGTGCGTGGGCGCGCAGGAGATCTATGAGGAGGTCTGGGGGCTGAGCAGCGTGGGCGACCTGCGCACGGTGCACGTGCACATGTACAACCTGCGCCGCACGCTGGACCAGGCGGTGCCGGAGCATGAGTTCATCCAGACGGTGTGGGGCAGGGGATACCGCTTCGTGCCGCGGGAGAGGGGCGAGGGGAAGGCATGAGGGACCGGACGGTGCGCCGCCAGGCGGCGGCGCTTTTGCTGCTGGCGGCGCTGTGCGCGCTTGTGATGGCGCTGTGCGCGCGGGTGAATGCGCAGGTCGTGCGCGAGGCGCCCACGCGCGGGGCGGTGGCGCTCACGCAGGGCGCGGTGATGGCGCTTGCGGTGGAGGCGGGCGACGCGCGCGAGGTCGGGGTGGATCTGGTCGGCGAGGCGGGCGCGCGCTATGCGGCGGCGGTGCTGGGCATGACGGGCATCGACGCGGCGGCGCTGGACGGCCAGTCGCTGGGCGGCGCGCGGCGGGGGCTGCCGCTGATCGGCGCGCAGGTGGAGTTTGACATGCCGCGCGGGGGGGCGCGCCTGACGCTGACGCTGCGCCTGCCCGCGGGGGCGGACGCGGTCTATCTGGGCACGCCGCAGGCGCTGTCGGCGCTGCGCTTTGCGCGCATGGCGGCGTATGTGGCGCTGCTCAGCTATGTGCTGACGATGGGGCTGTACGTGCTGCTGCTGTGCCTGACGCGCCAGGCGGGGCCGGAGCAGGCCGCGCTGGGGCTGGTGTGCCTGCTGCTGCTGCTGACGCAGGCGGGCGAGCTGCTGGGGCAGTATCCGGGCGCGGCGGCGCTGGCGGGCTCGTCGCGCGCGACGCTGGCGGCGGCGCTGTGCTGCTACGCGGGGCTGGCGCTGGGCGACGGGCGCGAGACGCGGCCGGTGGCGGCGGCGCTGGTGGCGGGCGTGGCGCTGACGGCGGCGACGCTGCTGCTGCTGCTGGCGTCGGGGCGGGTGCTGCTGCAGCTGCCGGCGCGGGCGCTGACGGTTGCGCTGTGCGTGTACGCGGGGCTGATCGCATGGCGCGGGCTGGCGCGGCAGGCGCGGCGCAACGCGCTGGGGCACGCGGCGGCGGTGGCGCCGCTGGCGGTGGGCGCGGCGTGGGAGGCGGCGCTGGGCGCGTCGGGGCTGGCGGTGCCCTCGCTGGTGCTGATGGGCGCGGGGATGACGCTGGTGCAGCAGATCACGCTCTCGCGCGAGGCGGCCGGCGACCGGCGCGAGCGCGAGGCGCTGGAGCGGGAGCTGGAGCGGCGCGTGCAGGAGCGCACGCAGGCGCTGCGCCAGACCGAGGAGCAGCTGCGGCGCATCGACCGCAGCCGTTCGGAGTTCTTCTCGCGCATCGCGCACGACCTGCAGTCGCCGCTGACGGTCATCCGGGGCAGCCTGGACCTGGTGGCGGGCGGCGTGCCGGTCACCGACGAGGAGCGCGACGCGTATGTGGACATGGCCAAGCAGAACGCCCTGCGCATGACCAACCGCGTCAAGGCGCTGCGCGGGCTGGCGCTGCTGGATGAGACGCCGTTTGCGCCGCAGGTGGGGGCGCTCTCGCCGCTGCTGGAGCAGTGCGCGCGCGCGGCCGAGGGCGTGTACCGAAAGAGCGGCGTGGTCTTCCGGGCCGAATGCGAGGCGGATTTGACCGCGCGCTTTGACGCGGGCTGGCTGCAAAACGCATTGGACCGGCTGATCTCCAACGCGGTGCGCTATACGCCCGCGGGCGGCGCGGTGACGCTGGGCGCGCGGCGGGAGGGCTACGGCGTGTGGGTCAGCGTGGCGGACGAGGGCTGCGGCATCGCGCCGGACGAGCAGGAGGGCATCTTCGACCGGTTCTATCAGGGGTGGAACTCGCCCGAGGGCTTCGGCATCGGCCTGGCGGTCGTGCAGCGGGTGGCGCAGCGCCACGGCGGGCGGGCGCAGGTCGTCTCGCAGCCGGGCGAGGGCGCCACGTTTGGGATCTTCCTGCCCGACGAGGGCGAGCTGGCCCCGGGCGGCGACGCGCCGGACGGGGCGCAAAGGGGGCGTGCGCGGTGACGTTCTTCAGGCGAACCGATGCGTGCCAGCCGGGCTCCGGTAGCCGGCCGGGGCGGCTGCGGCTGACGCTGCTGCGGGCGCTGCTTTCGGCGATGGCGGCGGCGACGGTGCTGCTGTGCGCGCCGCTGCTGGCGGCGGGGCGCTACGGCGCGGCTGCGGCGCTGCTGGCGCTGGCGGGGTGCGCGGGGGCGCTGCTTTTGCTGCTGGCGCGGCTGTGCCGGCGGGCGCGGCTGCTGCGGGGGCTGCTGTGGGCGTGGTATGCGGCGGAGTGCGCGGCGCAGCTGGCGCTGGGCGGGCTGCAGGCGGGGCTGTTTCTGCCGGCGGCGTGCGCGCTGGCGCCGGCGGCGGCGATGGTGGCCGCGCCGGGGACGGACGCGGCGGGGCGCGGGCGCGGCGTGGCGGTGATGGTGTGCTCGCTGCTGGCGATGGCGGCGTCGGAGGTGCTGGCGCTGGGGCATCCGCCGCTGGAGTGCGCGCTGGCGTATGCGGGCGCGATCGTGCTGAGCTTCACGTTTTACGGGACGCTGGACGGGCTGTTCTCGCAGACGCTCTCCTCGATGGAGGAGGCGCAGCGGCTGCGCGACGCGCTGCGGGAGACGGGGGAGAGCCTGTCGCAGGCGGCGGGGGCGAAGGACGACTTTCTGGCGAACATGTCGCACGAGATCCGCACGCCCATGCATGCCATCAGCGGCATGGCGGACATGCTGCTCATGTCCGACCAGCTGGGGATCGCCGAGCGCACGCAGGCGGAGAACATCAAGCTCGCCTCGCAGAACCTGCTCAGCCTGATCGGCAACGTGCTGGATGTGAGCAAGATCCGCGCGGGCAAGCTGGAATTGTACGAGGAGCGCTACGACTTCCCCTCGCTGCTGCTGGATGTGACCAGCGTCATCTGCATGCGCGCGCAGGAGAAGGGGCTGCTGTTCCTGACGGACGTGGACCCGGACATCCCGCAGGAGATGCTCGGCGACGCCACGCGCATCCGGCAGGTGCTGCTCAACCTGCTGGGCAACGCGGTCAAGTTCACGGACGAGGGCGAGGTGCGGCTGACGGCGCGGCGGCTGTACCGCGGGGGCGAGCTGCTGGTGCGCTTTGAGGTGGCGGATACGGGCTGCGGCATCGCGCAGGAGGACCTGGGGCGGCTGTTCGGGCTGTTTGAGCAGCTGCCCTCCACGCGCGCGCACAACCGGGAGGGCGCGGGGCTGGGGCTGTCGATCTCGCGCGGGCTGGTGGAGCTGATGGGCGGCGAGCTGCGGGTGGACAGCCGCGTGGGCGCGGGCTCGACGTTCTCGTTCGAGATTGCGCAGCGCGTGCTGCGCGATACGCCCGTCGCGCGGGTGGAGAATCCGCGCGAGGCGCGGCTGCTGGTGGTCGCGGACGACGAGCGGCTGGCGCGCGCGGCGGTGGACATGGCCGCGCGGCTGAAGGTGCGGGCCGCGCGCGGGCTGCCGGGGGACGCGGCGGCGTATACGCACATGCTGGTGGACCTGTCGGGCGAGCATGCGTATGCGTGGGTGCGCACGCCCACGCCGCCGGGGTGCCGGCGCACGCTGCTGATGCCGCCGGCCAGCAGCCTGACGGCGTACATCCGGCCGGGGGATTCGGTGCTGTTTCCGCCGCTGCACGTGGTGGCGCTCGCGGGCGCGCTGGGCGAGCGGCCGGCGGGGCGGCGGCCCAGCGGCGCGCTGCTGGAGCAGGCGGGCGTGTTTCAGACGCAGGGCGTGCGCGCGCTGGTGGTGGATGACAACGCCGTGGCGCAGCTGGTCACGTCCAACCTGCTCTCGCGCTACGGCATTGCGTGCGACTGCGTGGACGGCGGGCGCGCGGCGCTGACGGCGCTGGAGCGGGCGCGCTACGACGTGGTGTTTCTGGACCATGTGATGCCGGGCATGGACGGGGTGGATACGGCGCGGGCGATCCGGCAGATGGGCGCGCGCGGGCGGGAGCAGGCGGTGGTCATGCTCTCGGCGAACGTGATGCCCGAATCGCGGCGCTCGTTCCTGGCCGCGGGGGTGAACGACACGCTGGCCAAGCCCATCGAGCTGGCGAACCTGTCGCGGCTGCTGCGGCGGGTGCTGCCGGCGCAGAAGATCGTGGCGCCGGCGGCCTCGGCGGGCGCGCACGGGGCGGAGCCGCTGCGGGCGCTGCCGTTTGAGGGCGTCGGGGCGGCGCTGTCCGCGGGCGCGGGCGAACGGGCGCGGCTGATCGCGGCGGTGTCGCGCGCGGCGCGGCGGCTGCCGGAGTATGCGGCGCTGCTGGCGGCCGCGGCGGCGGATCCGTTTGCGGCGATGGGCGTGGCCCCGGCGCTGCGCTGCGCGCTGGACCTGCTGGACGCGGTGGGCGGGAGCGCGCTGGGCGCGCAGCTGCGGCTATTGCGGATGCAGTGCGGCCAGGGGGCGTATGAGGGCGTGCGCGAGCAGCTGCCGCGCGTGGCGGCGTGGATGCGCGAGGTGAGCGCGCAGCTGTCGGAGAGCCTGCGGCAGATGGACCTGCCGGACCTGGAGGACGCGTCCGACCTGCTGCTGGACGCGCGGGAGGCGCTGCGGCTGCTGGACCTGCCGCGGGCGCGGGCGGCGCTGCTGCGCCTGGAGCAGGAGGGCGGCGAGGCGTCGCGGCCGTGCGCGCAGGCGGCGCGGGCGGCGCTGGGCGCGTGCGACTGGCAGGGCGCGGAGGCGTGCCTGGACCAGCTGGCGGCGCTGTCGGGCGGCGAGGACGAGGAAAAGGGGGACGCATGAGATGGAAAAGCCCTGCGTGATGCTGGCATTGACGAGCCGTCAGCTGGCCGCGTCGCTGGAGCAGGCGCTCTCGGGCGCGGCGCTGGCGGCGCCGTGCTGCTGCGAGGAGGATGCGCGCGCGTTTCTGGCGATGCGCCGGCCGGACGTGGTGATCTGCGACGCGCCGGGGGACGGGGCGTCGCTTTCGCAGCTGCAGCGCCTGCGCGAGGTGACCGGGGGCGCGCCGCTGGCCATGGTCAGCGACGGGCCGATGGGCGCGGTCGCCGACGCGGAGTATCTGGAGGCCGACGACGTGCTGGAGCGGCCGTTCAGCGAGGTGCGGCTGCGCACGTGCGTGGCGACGCTCACGCGCCTGCGGCGGGCGGAGCAGCAGGCGCGGGCCGCGGCGCAGGCGATGAGCATGCGGGCGCTGGCGGCGCGGGATGCGTTTGTGGAGATGTTCAGCGCGCTGATCGAGTACCGCAACCAGCCGCGCGGGCATCATCTGGACCGGATCCGGACGGGGGTGCGCCTGCTGCTGACGGCGTACCGGGCGCTGTATCCGGAGCGGGCGCTGCCGCAGGCGCAGGAGGACGCCATCGTGCAGGCGAGCGTGCTGCACGACATCGGCGCGGTGGGCGTGCCGGATTCAATCCTGCTCAAGCCGGGGCGGCTGACGCCCGAGGAGTACGACATCATGAAGAAGCATACGGCCGTGGGCGCGGCGAGCCTGAGCAGCCCGGCGCTGCCGGAGGGCGACCTGCTCATCGACGCGGCGCGGGCGATCACGGCGTCGCATCATGAGCGATGGGACGGCTCGGGCTATCCGGAGGGCCTGCGGGGCGAGCAGATCCCGCTGGCGGCGCGGGCGGTGGCCGTGTGCGACGTGCTGGACGCGCTGCTGGGCCCGCGCGTGTACCGGCGCGAGATGTCCTTTGACGAGGCGCTGTCCTCGCTGGTGGATGGGCGCGGCACGCTGTTCGATCCGGATCTGATCGACGCGCTGCTCTCGGCGCGCCAGGCGTTTGAGGAGCTGTACCGCGCCATGCCGCCCGCGCAGGACTGAGCGCGGCGTTCAGCGGCTTTTTCGCGGGTTTTAATCGAATTTTCATGACGCGGCGCGCCGCGTGCGGTATAATGGGAACACCATGAGGAGGCAGATCCATGCAAAAGCAACGCATCCGCAGCGGCAAGCGGCCGCTGTACGCCGCCGTGGCCGTGCTCGTCTACGCGGCGCTGTTCGGGCTCTCGTCCGTGGGGTCGTACGTCATGGCGGCGCTCGTGTTCTATCTTGCGTATGGGCTCCTGAAGCGCCGCTTCCCCGACCGCACGGCGGAGCTGCCGCCGCGCACGGGCGACGAGGCGTGCGACGCGCTCATCCTGGAGGGCCGCGCCGCGCTGGAGCAGATCGGGGCGCACGAGGCCGCGCTGGACGACGCGCAGCTGCGCGCGCTGGCCGCGTCCATCGGCAGGCAGGGCGGGCAGATCCTGCAGCGGCTGCAGGAGCGCCCGGCGCTGGCCGGGGATCTGCGCACGTTCCTGCGCTACTACCTGCCCACGGCCGCGCGGCTGCTGGACGCCTGCGTCCGGCTGGATGGCGGCGACGCCGCGCAGGACGTGCGCGCGCGCGCAAAGGAGGCGCTGCGCAGGGTCGACGGCGCGCTCTCGCGCCAGCTGGCGGCGCTGGATGAATACCGCCTGCTCGACCTGCAGACCGATATGGACGTCCTGGAGGACATGCTCCGCCGCGACGGCTACGCAGGGCAGCAGCCCGCCGCGCAGCCGCCCGAAGGGGGCGCGCGGTGAGCGCCGGGGCGGCGGTCGCGCCGCTGCCGGTGCTGCGCGTGGACGCGGGCGAGGCGGAGCTGCCGGAGCTGTCGGCGCTGCCGCCGGAGGCGGCGCAGGCGGTGGAGCGCTACGCCGCGCAGATCGACCTGTCGCAGCCCGCGGCGTATGGCGCGCGCTGCCAGCAGGAGCTGGGCACGTTCGTGACGCTGGCGCTGGAGCAGATGGCGCAGGCGGATCCCACGCCCGTCACGGGCGCGCTGGACGCGCTGTGCGACGCGGTGCGCGACGCCGATCCCGTGCGCGCGGCGCGGGGGCTGCTCGCGCGGCTGCTGGGCGGCACGTGGGCGGTGCGCCGGGCGTACCGGCGGGCCGCGCCGCAGGTGAGCGCGCGGGCGGATGAGCTGTCGGATCTGCGCGTGCGGCTGCTGCGCGATCAGGCGCTGCTTCGCCGGCTGCTGGAGAAGAACGAGGCGCTCTACCGCCGCCTGGCGGGCTATGTGGTCTGCGGGCGGCAGCGGCTGCGCACGCAGGGCGCGGGCGAGGAGCGGGAGCGGTTTGCCAGGCGGCTTTCGGATCTGGAGCTGACGCGCACGGCCAGCCTGCAGCTGACGGCGCAGCTGCGGCTGCTGCTGGGGGCGGAGGAGACGGCGTCGGAGCGCATCGAGGCGACGCTGCGCACGACGATCCCGCTGTGGCGGGCGCAGATGATGGTGGCGCTGGGGCTGTCGAATGCGCGCGAGGCGGCGCGGCTGGACGAGGCGACGCGCCGGGCGCTGGAGCCGCAGCTGCGCGCGGGGGCGCGGCATCTGAGCCGGGCGGCGCGCACGGGCGCGCTGCGGGAGGCCGCGGCGCAGGGCGAGGCGGTAACGCGGGCGCTGCAGGAGGCGCGGGGCGCGCTGCTGCTGGCCGCGGGGGAGACGGCGCGCGCCAGGGCGGCGCAGGCGCCGCAGACGCAGGCGCCGCAGACGCCCACGTCATAAGGAGGAGGACGCAATGGCAGGCTATCGCAAGCCCGCGGGCCCGGCGCTGGGGCCGCGGGGGAAGTCGGACAAGAAGGCGGACAAGAAGGCGCGGCGGGACATCCCGCACGCGCTGGGCGTGGCGCTCTCGGCGGCGCTGCTGTGCGTGGCGCTGGTCGTGGGCAACGCGCGGGCGCTGGCGCGCGCGGGGGAGAACGCGCAGGCGCTGTGGCCGCAGGTGGCGGCGTGCGCGCAGGAGCGTGCGGGCGACGCGCTGAACCTGGCGCAGATCGCGGCGCGCTACGACGCGCTGAGCGGGGACGAGGTGCAGGCGCTGCGGGACGCCGCGCAGGCGCTTGGGGAGGCGCAGGGCGCGCAGGAGACGGCGGCGGCGTCGGACGCGCTGCAGACGCTGGTGTCGGACGCGTCGGTGCGGCTGATGGCCGCGGGCCTGAGCGAGGCGGACGAGCGCGCGCTCTCCTCGGTGATGGATGACTTTACCGAGAGCGGCAACATGCTGCGCCAGCGGGCGCGCCAGTATAACGGCGCGGCGCAGCGGGCGCTGGATGTGTATGCGCGCCTGCCCGCGCGGCTGGTGCTGCCCGCGCCGCAGGCGTATCCGGGCCTGTGACGCGGCCCCTGATTCTGTCGATCGAAAGGACGTGGACGCCCATGCCTCCGATGCGCTTCATGCGCTCCATCTGTACGTGTCTGCTGGCCCTGCTGCTCCTGCTGCCGCTGGGCGCGCTGGCCGCCGTGCCCGACCGGCCGGCTGCGTTCGCCTATGCGGTGGATCTGGCCGGGGTGCTCTCCGCCCGGGAGGAGGAAGAGGTCGCCGCCTGGGGCGACGCGCTGGCGGATGCCACCGGCGCGTCGATGGTGCTGCTCACCGTCGACGGCCTGGACGGCATGGCCGCGCGCGACTATGCGTTTGACGTGCTCAACGGCTGGGGCATCGGCGATGCCAGCCGCGACGACGGCGTGCTGCTGCTGCTGGCCGTGGCCGACCGCGAGGTCGCCGTGGAGGCCGGCGCCGGGCTGGACAGCACGCTCACCGTCGCCGTCACGGACGACCTGCTCGATCAGGTCGTGGACGACCTGGCCGCCGACCGCTTCGGCGAGGGCATGACGCGCCTGTATCAGCTGACCGCCGAATACCTCGCCGCCGCCGTGGGCAAGCGGCTGGATGTGTCCGATGCCGCCGCCTCCGACGCCGGGTATGCCGGCTCCGGATATACCGGATATGCCGACGCCGGATATGCCGGCTATGATGCCCGCACCCCGTCCCGCGCGTCGGATGGCATCGGCGTGTGGGGCGTCGTCTGGGGCGTGGTGGTGCTGTATGTGCTCGTGCGCGTGCTCTTCGGCCGCGGCGGCGCGCGCGGCGGCGGCTGTCTGAAGTGGATCTTCCTGGGCGGCCTGCTGGAGCGCTGGCGCAGACCGCCCAGGCCGAAGTTCGGCCCCCGTCCGAGGGTCGGCCCCCGTCCGCCGTTCGGCCCCCGTCCGCCGTTCGGCCCCCGTCCGCCGCGTCCGCCCCGTCCGCCGCGTCCGCCCCGTTCGTCCGGCGGGTTCGGCGGGTTCGGCGGGTTTGGCGGCGGCGGCTCCCGCGGCGGCGGCGGCGGCTCGCGCAGCTTTGGCGGCTTCCGTGGCGGGTTTGGCGGCGGCGGCTCCCGCGGCGGCGGCGGCGGCTCGCGCAAGTTCTGACCGCCCCCCGGACATCCTGAGAATCCCCTGAAATCTGCCCCCGCTTCCCGAAAGGAGAATGCCCCATGCCCGCAGACAGGCGCGCCCCCCACTCCGGCCTGACGCTCGGGGCCGTGCTGCGCATGGCCTTTGTGGCGCTGCTGCTTTCGATGCAGCTGCTCCTGCTCGTGGCGAGCGTGCGCCTGCTGCGCCAGCACGCCGTCGCGCTGTATACGCTGCTGGAGCTGGGCTGCTCCGTGGCCATCGTCGCGCTCGTCTCCGAGCATGAGGACGCCGCCTATCGCTATGCCTGGGTCGTGTGCGTGCTGTTGCTGGGCGTGTTCGGCCTGGTGCTCTACCTGCTCTGGGGCCGCGGCACGCGCCGCAACCGCCTCAGCCGCCGCATCCGCGAGGTCTTCGGCCGCCGGCGCGAGGCGCTCACCCCGCCCCCCGGCGTCGCCGAGCGCCTCGAGGCCGGCTTCCCGGACGCCCAGCGCCTGAGCGGCTATCTCGCCCGCGAGGGCTTCCCCGCCTATGACGCCACCTGCGCGCGCTACTTCCCCCTGGGCGAGCAGATGTTCGACGCGCTGTGCGAGGACCTGGAGCGCGCGCAGCGGTTCATCTACCTGGAGTTCTTCATGGTCTTCGAGGGGCAGGTCTACGAGCGCCTGCTGGACATCCTCGCCCGCAAGGCCGCCCAGGGCCTGGACGTGCGCCTCATCTACGACGACCTGGGCTCCATCGTCACGACCTCGCGGCCGTTCCTGGAGCGGCTGGAGCGCGCCGGCGTGCGCGTGGTGATCTTCAATCCCGTGCACCGCTACGTGCACCAGCTCTATCTCAACTACCGCGACCACCGCAAGATCGCGTCCATCGACGGGCAGGTGTGCTATACCGGCGGCGTGAACATCGGCGACGAGTACGCGAACCTGTACCCCAAGCACGGCCACTGGAAGGACACGGCCGTGCGGCTCGAGGGCGCGGGCGCGTACAGCCTGACGGTCTTCTTTTTGCAGATGTGGCAGGCCTGCACCGGCGAGGAGCCCGACTTTGCCGCCTGCCGTCCGTCCCCGTGCGCGGCGGGCGAGGGCTACGTGCAGCCCTATGAGGACGGCCCCTACAACAACCCGAACAACACCGCCGAGAACGTCTACCGCCAGCTCATCGGCGGCGCGCGCCGCAGCGTGTACATCACCACGCCCTACCTCGTGCTGGATGAGACGCTCTTCTCCGACCTGTGCATGGCCGCCCGCAGCGGCGTGGACGTGCGCATCGTCATCCCCGGCATCCCCGATCACTGGTATGTCCAGCAGGTCAGCCTGTCGTTCGCCGGGCCGCTGCTGCAAAGCGGCGTGCGCATCTACCGCTACACGCCCGGCTTCATCCACGCCAAGCTGTGCGTCGCCGACGGCCAGCGCGCCACCGTCGGCACCGTCAATCTGGACTACCGCTCCTTCTACCTGCACTACGAGGACGGCGTGCTCTTCACCGGCGGCCCCGTGCCCGGCGCGGTCCAGGCCGACATCCTGCAGACCCTCTCCCGCTGCGAGGAGCTGCGCTACGACGCCTGGCGCCGCCGCCCCGCGCTGCAAAAGGCCGTGCAGCCCCTGCTGCGCGTCTTCGCGCCCATGATGTGATGTCGCCCCCGCCCCGGGGGCGGGGGAACGTTGGGGGCTGCTTGCCCCCAAACCCCCCGGCAGGGCTTTGCCCTGCGCCCACCAAAAGGGCCGTGCAATTGCACGGCCCTTTTTTCTGTACCAGGATGGCGTCAAAACAAGGGCCCAGCGAAGCGCAGGCCCTTGGCGGCGGGGTGCAGGGGGACACTGTCCCCCTGCCGGGGGTTCCGGGGGCGGAGCCCCCGGGGGCGTTACTTACCCGAGCCCGCGCGGATGGCGCGGTTGATGGCGCACAGGATGCCCTTGACGGAGGCGAAGTTGATGTTGTGCTCGGTGCCCACGCCCCAGAAGCGGCGGCCGCCGGGGGCGCGCAGCTCGATGTAGGCGACGGCCTTGGAGTCCGCGCCCTGGGAGATGGCGTGCTCGCTGTAGCTGAGGAAGGTGTAGCCGTCGATGCCGGCCAGGTGGAGCGCGCCGAAGAAGGCGTCGATGGGGCCGTTGCCGCGGCTCTCGAGCTGGATGAAGTCATTGCCGGCGCACAGCACGCCGGAGAAGTGGGTGACGTTGGCGGAGGCGCCGGCGACGGCCTCCTCGTAGAACTTGGCGCGGGAGAGGGCGTAGGGCGCGGCGATGTCGAGGAATTCCTCGTCGAACAGGGCCTTGACCTCGTCGGCCTCGAGCTCGCGGCCGGTGCGGTCGCAGGCGGCCTGCACGACCGCGCCGAACTCGGGGTGCATGCCCTTGGGCAGGTGATAGCCGAAGTTGTGATCCATCACGAAGGCCGCGCCGCCCTTGCCGGACTGGCTGTTGATGCGGATGATGGGCTCGTACTCGCGGCCGACGTCGGCGGGGTCGATGGGCAGGTAGGGGATCTCCCAATAGGGGCTGCCGGACTGGCGCATGTACTCGTGGCCCTTGTTGATGGCGTCCTGATGCGAGCCGGAGAAGGCGGTGAAGGCGAGCTTGCCGGCGTAGGGGGTGCGCTCGGGGACCTTCATGCGGGTGCAGCGCTCGTAGACCTCGCGCACGGCGTCGATGTGGGAGAAGTCGAGCTTGGGGTCGACGCCCTGGGTGTAGAGGTTGAGCGCGACGGTGACCAGGTCGAGGTTGCCGGTGCGCTCGCCGTTGCCAAAGAGGGTGCCCTCGACGCGCTCTGCGCCGGCGAGCATGGCCAGCTCCGCGCCGGCGACGCCGGTGCCGCGGTCGTTGTGGGGGTGGATGGAGATGATGGCGCTCTCCCGGGAGGGCAGATGGCGGATGAAGTACTCGACCTGATCGGCGTAGGTGTTGGGCGTGCACATCTCCACGGTGTTGGGCAGGTTGAGGATGATGGGGTTGTCGGGCGTGGCGCCGACGGCCTCGACGACGGCCTGGCAGATGTCCACGGCGAAGTCGGGCTCAGTGCCGGAGAAGGATTCGGGGCTGTATTCGAGGCGGAAGCGGGTGCCGGAGTCGTCCTCGTCGATGAGCTGGCGGATGAGGCGCGCGCCGGCGACGGCGATGTCGATGATGCCCTGGCGGTCCTTCTTGAAGACGACCTTGCGCTGCAGGGTGGAGGTGGAGTTGTAGAAGTGGACGATGACGTTCTTCGCGCCGCGCACGGCCTCGAACGTGCGGCGGATGAGGTGCTCGCGGGCCTGCACGAGCACCTGGATGGTCACGTCGTCCGGGATGTGGCCGCCGTCGATGAGCTCGCGCAGGATCTCATACTCGGTCTCGGACGCGGAGGGGAAGCCGACCTCGATCTCCTTAAAGCCGACCTGCACCAGCAGCTTGAAGAAGTCGAGCTTCTCCTGCAGGTTCATGGGCGTGACGAGCGCCTGGTTGCCGTCGCGCAGGTCCACGGAGCACCAGATGGGGGCGCGCTCGAGGGTGCGGGAGGGCCACTGGCGGTCGGGCAGGTCGATCTGCTGAAAGGGGATGTACTTGTGGAAGCCCTGGTTCATGGTGAAAACGCTCCTTTCGATCCAGACGTGGGGGAGGGGATCGGGGCGCAAAAAAGGCGCCCCCCTGCAAGGGGCGCCGGAAATGGCGCGGTACCACCCTTTTTCGGCCGGGCCCTCACGGGCGCGGCCCTCTGCGGCCCTCCGTCAAGGGCCTGTCCTTAACGCGGACGCGCGGCCCGCACTCCGCGCCGCGGCGCATCGCACGGGCGACTCCGGGGTGAGTGCGGCGCCCAGCGCCCCGTCCGCCTTGCACCAAACGGCGGCTCTCTTCGCGCGGGCGCGCGGGCCATGTCCCCTTCATCGTCTTTGGGTTGAGGTCATGGTCTGGAATTATGGGATATTATACCCCGCACGGCGCGCGATTGTCAACCGTTATTTGCTTCGGAGGGCGTGGCGGGGTTCTGGGTCGGCTCCGCGGAGGGCGCAGGCGTGGGCTCGGGCGTGGGCTCGGGCGTGGCCTCGGGCGCGGGCGTGTGTTCGGGCGCTTCGGAGGGCGCAGGCGTGGCCTCGGGCGTTTCCGTGGGCGCAGGCGTGGGCTCGGGCGTGGCCTCGGGCACTTCGGAGGGCTCGGGCGTGGCCTCGGGCGTCTGGGTGGGCGCGGGGGAGGGCGAGGGCGCGAGCGTGTGCACGGGGACGCTCGCGGTGATGCCGGGCACGGGCGTGGGCTGCGGGGTGGCGGTGGGCGCGGGCGTGGCGGTGGCGGCGCCCAGCGGGATGATCTCGCCGTCGCGCAGCTGCGCGCCCTGGATGGAGACGCGCTGGCCGGACTCCTCGTCGACGATGCGCAGGGCGGCGCCGGGGCGCTCGCCGGTATCGGGCACGTTGCCGGCGGTCAGCTGGCCCGCGACGGACACGCTGGCGCCGGCCTGCGCGCTCATGACGACGAGGCTGTCGCCGCCGAAGTCCTCGCCGCCCGCGCCGCTGACGCTGCCGCTGAGGGCGACGCTGGCGCTGCCGGACAGGCCCACGATCTGCACGCCGCTGCCGCCGACGCGGCCGGAGCCGCCGCGGGCGACGCCGGCGAGCACGGCGCTGGCCTCGCCGCCGAAGGAATAGAGGTTGATGGCGTTGCCGCCGATGCCCAGGCCGGAGCCGCCGGAGACCTCGCCGCTGACGACGACGGTGCTGTCGCCGGCGAGGTTTTCCAGCTGCAGGCCGGAGCCGCCGTCGCCGTCGCCGCCGCCGCCCTGCAGCGCGCCGTAGACGGCCACGTGTACGTCGCCGCCCTCTGCGCGCACGCACACGGCGGACGCGCCCGCGCCGCCCTGCACGCTGGCGCCGCGCTCGACGGTCAGGCTGCCGTTGCCCTCGAAGGAGACGGCGGTCTGGCCGGACGCGCCGCGCACGAACGTGTCGCCGGTGAGGTCGACGTAGGATTCGCCGCTGACGCGCAGGCCGCCGGAGAGGGTCAGGCCGTCGAAGGCGACGTCGGCGTCGTCGAGCTGTAGGCCCTTGATCTCGGCGGAGCCGCCCTGCGCGGGGCGCAGCACGATGCGCCGGGGCGCGGACAGCGGCGCGGCGCCGGCGACGATGACGCCGGAGAGCTCGAGCACGTCGCCGTCCTGTGCGGCGTCGGCGGCGGCGAGCAGGCCGTCATAGGTGGTGATCGCCTCGGCCAGCGCGGCCGCGGGCGTGAGCGAAAGGCATAGCGCCAGCGCCAGCGCGCAGCGCCGCAGGGCGTGGGATAACGCATATTTCATGGAGAGTCCTCCTCTTGCGCGAGGGAATGCGCGGGATCTTGCGCCGCATGGGGCGCGGGTTAACCCTATTATTATACCATAACCGCGGAATTTGTAAAGCGCGCGGGCGCGCCGCTTGAAACCCGGGCGCAAAGCTGGTACAATAACAGGGGCGTCCCCTTGTCAATAAGACGAAGAAGCGGGCGCTTTGGTTTCATGGTTTGCACAAAAAAATCCAGAAAAAACGCCGCCCGAGGGCGGCGAAGGAGGCGTGCGCATGTACGGAAGCGATCGCGAGGCCTACCTGCGCCTGCTGGCGCGCCAGTATCCGACCGTGCGCGCGGCGTCGGCGCGGATCATCCACCTGCGGGCGGTGCTGGGCCTGCCCAAGGGCACGGAGCACTTCCTGTCCGACCTGCACGGCGAGCACGCCGCGTTTTCGCACATGCTGCGCAACGCCAGCGGCGTCATCAAGGGCAAGATCCGCGACCTGTATCAGAACGTGCTGCCCGCGCACGAGCGCGACCTGCTGTGCACGCTGATCTACTATCCCGAGGAGAAGCTCTCGCTGCTGCGCCGTCAGGGCGCGGTGAACGCGGAGTTCTACCGCATCACGCTCTACCGGCTGGTGGAGGTGTGCCGCCTGCTGGCGGGCAAGTACACGCGCGAGCGCGTGCGCGCGGCGCTGCCGGGGGATCTGGGCGGCGTGATCGAGGAGCTGCTCACGCGCGAGGACGGGCGCGACAAGCAGGCGTATTATGAGGAGCTGATGCGCGCGGTGATCGAGACCGGCCAGGGGGACGACCTGATCGTCGCCCTCTCGCAGACCATCCAGTACCTGGCCGTGGACCGGCTGCACATCATCGGCGACATCTACGACCGCGGCCCGCGCGCCGACCTGATCCTCGACGCGCTGATGGACTACCACCAGGTGGACGTGCAGTGGGGCAACCACGACATCGCGTGGATGGGCGCGGCCGCGCTGTGCGAGGCGTGCATCGCGCAGGTGCTGGTGACCTCCGTCAAGTACGGCAACCTGGACACGCTCGAGGTCGGCTACGGCATCTCGCTGCGGCCGCTGTCCAACCTGGCCGAGCTGTACGCGGACGATCCCTGCGAGGGCTTCCAGGCGCGCGGCGGCGGCCAGGACGCGCAGGAGGACGCCGGCCGCCTCGCCCGCATGCACAAGGCCGCGGCGGTGCTGCAATTCAAGCTCGAGGGCCAGCTCCTCGCGCGCCGCCCCGAGTACGGCATGGAAGCCCGCCGCCTGCTGCACCGCGTCGACCCCGACGCCTGTACGGTCGAGGTGGACGGCACGGTCTATCCCATGCGCTCGCGCAGCTTCCCCACCGTCGACTGGCGCGATCCCTACGCGCTGTGCCCGCAGGAGCGCGAGGCGCTCGACCGCCTGACCGCCGCCTTCGCCCACAGCGAGAAGCTCCAGCGCCACGTGCGCTTCCTCTACAGCGCCGGCGGGCTGTACCTGCGCTGCAACGGCAACCTGCTCTATCACGGCTGCATGCCGCTCACGCCCGAGGGCGAGTTCGCCGCCATCCCGCTGCCGCTCGAGCCCGGCGAGGCCCAGCCCGTGTGGCAGGCCGCGTTCGACCGCGCCGACCGCGTCGCGCGCCAGGGCTACTTCGCCCGCGAGGGCAGCGCCGCGCGCGAGGCGGGCCGCGACTTCCTGTGGTATCTCAGCTGCGGCCCGTGTTCGCCCCTGTTCGGCAAGGACCGCATGGCCACGTTCGAGCGCTGCTTCATCCCCGACGAGGCCGCCTGGCGCGAGACGAAGAACCCCTACTACGCCCGCCTGGACGACCCCGCCTTCGCCGCGCGCGTCCTGGAGGCGTTCGGCCTCTCGCCCGAGCGCGGCCACATCGTCAACGGGCACGTGCCCGTGCGCCTGCGCAAGGGCGAAAGCCCCGTGCGCGCCGGCGGCCGCCTGCTCGTCATCGACGGCGGCCTCTCCCGCGCCTATCAGCCCGTCACCGGCATCGCCGGCTATACGCTCATCTTCAGCTCGCACGAGCTCTCGCTCGTCGCGCACCAGCCCTTCGAGTCCACCGTGCGCGCCATCACCGAGGAGCAGGACATCCACTCCGTCCAGACCGTCGTGGAGAAGATGCCCCGCCGCCTGCTCGTGGCCGATACCGACCAGGGCGACGCCCTGCGCGCGCGCATCGCCGACCTGGAGGCCCTTCTGAGCGCCTACCGCGACGGCGCGCTCAAGGAGGCCCGTCCCGACGACTCGCCGTGATAGGGCCGCGCGGCGATATCGCCACGCGATGGTCTCGACTGGCGTAATATTATTCGTCCGGCTCCGACCACGCCGCGCCCGCGAACGCGTCCCGCGCCAGGCGGTAGGCCGCCCGCTCGCTGCGCCCGACCACCCGCCGCCGCAGCCCCTGCGGCGTGCACAGCGAAAGCGCCACGTGCCCCTTCATCGCCTGCGGATGGCGCAGCACGCGCGCCGGGGCCGGGGCCGCGCCCGCGCGCGCCACGGTCAGGAAGCAGAACGTCTCGTCCTCAAACGGCGCCTCGCCGCCCTTGAGCGCCCGGTGCAGCCGCGTGCGCTCCACGCGCACCGCAAAGCGGCACCACGCGTCGCCCTCCATGGCGCACAGGCAGCCCCCGGGACAGAGGCTGTCCCCAGGACACGGCGCGGCCACCTGCGCGCCCAGCGCCGCCAGCTGCGCGCGCGCCCGCCCAAGCCGCGCAAAGCCCGCGGGCGTGCCCGGCTCCACGAGCAGCAGCGCGTCCGCGGCCGCGTACAGCCGGGGCAGGATCGCGTCCTGCTGCGCCTCCGTCAGCTCGCCCAGCACGTAGCAGGCCGTCGCGAGCGCCGGGCCGCCGCCCAGGGCCGGCAGTGTGAGCGCGGGGTCCGCAAGGTCCGCCGCCGTCCACGAGGCCGCGCGCAGCGCCTCCGGCCCCGCCTGCGCCAGCGCCTGCCCCGCCGCGCGCATGGCCGCCTCGCGCTCCAGCAGCGCCGCCCGCTCGATCGTCGGGAACACGCCGCACGCCGCCCACGCCGCCGCGCCCGTGCCCGCGCCCGCGTCCAGCAGCGCCCGCGGCGCAAACCCCGGCAGGCACGCCGCCGACAGCTGCAGCGCCCGCTGCGCCGCCGCCCAGGTCGCCGGCATGCGCGACGCCGCATAGGCCGCCGCCTCGCCCGGCGTGGTCAGCAGCCGCGCCCCGCGGCCCGTCTGCGTGCGGTAGCGCGCGCTGACCGCCTGCGCGTCCGCCGTGAGCGCCCCCTGCGCATGCCCCCTGAGCAGCGATTCCATCCCGTTGAGCAGCGCCTGCGGCAGCTGTGCCATGCGCCCGCCTCCCCTTGCATTCAGATGGAGCTACTATACCACGTCCCCGCCCCCTTGACAACCGGGGCGGGGTGCTGTATCCTATACATTATTACTGAGAAGCCGCTTTTTGTGGCGATGGAGGACCCGATGGACGAACGCGACGCGATCCGCGAGCCGATCCCCGAAAAGACCCCCGACCCGGCGGCGGCCCCGGCGGCCGGCGGGCAGGACGCCCCGGCGCAGGAGAGCGCCGCGGACACGGCGGCCTATGTGCACCTGGAGGAGGCGTACGAGGCGGGGCAGCTGCGCCCGGAGCAGGTGCCGCGGCTGCTGCGGCTGCGGCGGGATGCGGCGCGGCGGTTTGACGTGCTGGAGCCGGAGCTGCGCCTGGACGCGGGCCCTGCCACGGAGCAGGAGGTGCGCACGGCGATGCGCCGGGTGGTGCAGATGCAGGGCGGCGGGGCGGACCCGGGCGAGGTGCAGTACCTGGCGGACCACCTGCGGGAGGTGCTCGAGGCGACGCGCTCGCGCCTGCAGGGGGAGCGCGCGGCGGTGGAGCGCGGGCGGTACTGGACGTTCGCGGCGGACGCGGAGGGCTGCGTGGAGCGCGCGGACGGCGGGTATGTGTACGTGATCGACGGGCGTCGGCGCGTGGTGCCGGAGGGGGAGGACGCGGCCCCGTACGTGGGCGACCGGCCGTTCATCCCGATGGAGGACATGCCCTACATCCTGGGCGACGAGGACCCGGTGGAGAGCCTGGCGGACCAGGAGTTCCTGGCGATCCCGAGCTACATCTGTTATCCGGAGCTGCTGCGGGCGCTGGCCAACGCGCAGGATACCTTCCGCACCGACGAATACCACATGCTGCCCACGCACGAGGTGCAGCGCCAGAACCTGCGCGCGCGCTACACGATCGCGCCGCAGGGCTTTCCGGGCGATCCGGACTACTACGACCGCCTGCCCACGGGCATGATCGAGGAGGCGACCTGGTCGCTCAAGCACCTGGACGACCTGGCCGTGGACGTGCTCAACATCACGTTCGCCGAGTGGATCCGCTCGCATCCGGCCTCGCCCGACGCGTTCATCAAGATCAGCGCCGCGGACATCCTGCGCGCGCGCGGGCTCAAGGCGCGCAAGAACGGCGAGGGCCGCCGCGGCGGCTTTACGGAGAAGCAGTACCGCGACATCTCCGACCGCATGCAGGCGCTGCGCAACATCACCGCGCACATCCAGCAGATGAACGTCTACGAGACGGACAAGAAGGGCCGGCGCACCCAGCGCACCTACAACCACCGCAGCTACATCCTGCTCATCTCGGGCTATGTCGAGCAGAACATCATCGACGGCCGCCCGCTGCAGTCCAGCTGGACCGTGCGCCCCGGCGACGTGTTCTCCCGCCTGCTGATGACCAACATCGGCCGCGAGACCGCGCTGCTGTCCGTCAAGGCGCTGCAGTTCGACCCCTACCGCCAGCAGCTCGAAAAGCGGCTGACCACCTACTTCTCCTGGCAGTGGCGCATCCGCCAGCTGCGCGGCGACTACGACGCGCCCTACCGCGTGCAGACGCTGCTCGACTGGCTCGGCGAGGCCCCCGACAGGAAGAACCCCCTGCGCACCAAGGAGCGCCTCGAGCGCGCGCTCAACACCCTGCGCCAGGAGAACATCATCGCCGCCTGGAACTACGGCGCCGACGCCCGCCCCGAGATCGTCGGCCGCCGCGGCTGGGTCGAGCAGTGGCTGCGTTGGGGCGTGCACGTCACGCCCGTGGAGGCCATCGTCGGCCACTATGCCGGCATCCGCCGCCCCGCTCCGCTGCGCCTGGCCGCCGCCCGCCCCGCCGAGCGCCCCCAGCCGCAGGCCCATGTCTTCACCGCCGAGGGCCTCAAGGCCCTGCGCAAGCGCAAGGGCCTCAGCCAGGTCCAGCTCGCGCAGCTGCTGGGCGTCTCCCAGGGCTATCTCTCCCAGGTCGAAAAGGGCCGCAAGCCCATCGGCCCCGCCGCCGACCGCATCCTCAAGTGGGTCATGGAGCAGGAGAACGAATAGGGCTTCCCGGGGCGCTTTTGGGGGCTGCGCGCCCCCAAACCCCCCGGCAGGGCTTTGCCCTGCACTCGCCCAAAGGGCCGTGCGTGGCACGGCCCTTTGTCATGGGACGGCAGCCCTTCGCCCCCTGCGGGCCCC
>CHCFC05602__coassemble_384_pt1 | contig 22174 bp, 18 predicted proteins | sample CHCFC05602__metabat2_high_PE_016 | metagenome-assembled genome bin CHCFC05602
GGCATAGCCTTCTAAATGCTAGAAGGCCGTCTCTTCCTCTCTCTTTATTATATTCTCAATCGCTTAAGGTGTCAATAAAATGCAGGTTTTGCTGATATATTCTATAACTGCACTCAACAGGTCTGCGGATAGACTCTAATTGCATTTTTGGGCAAATTGATATATAAATATAGCGGACTGTGAGGGATTGTGTGCAAACCGGCGATCCGAAGGGAACTATCAGATGAGAGTATATGTTACTGACGTCTGCGGCTGCTGGGCCATGGCGTGATGAATGAGCCAACGCGGCGCTGGCGCGCGGGAATCGGTAGCGGTCTCGCGCCCGTTTACAGCAGCGCACAAGACGGAAGCACGGTATGCTATGAGCGGCTGGACATCACGGACGCGGAGACGGTACGGGAGAGCCACCTGCGTGCAAGACCGGGTGCAGTGATTCACTGTGCGGCATGAATGGCCGTGGATGAGGCTGAGTAAGCAGAAAACCAGAACAATGTGCGCGCCATCACCACGGGCGGCACGCTGTACATCGCGCGGATACTCCAGAAACTGGGTTGCAAGCTGATGTGCATCAGCGCGGACTATGTATTTGACGGGCAGGGTGAAGATCCGTGACAAGCGGACTGCGAGAACTTTGCGCCACTGAATGTCTATGGGCAGACCAAGCTGGAGGGTGAGCTGGCGGTGCGCGAGCTGGTAGATCAGCACTTCATCGTACGTAGCGCGTGGATATTTGGACTTGGCGGAAAGAACTCTATCAGGACCATGTTGCACCTTGGGCAGATAAATTCCAACCTTCGCGTAGTAAGCGACCAAGTCGGAATACCGACCTATACGCTGGACCTGGCTCGCCTGCTTGTTGACATCATCGAGACGGACAAGTACGGAACTTATCACGCCACCAACAAGGGCGGGTTTATCAGTTGGTATGACTTTGCCTGCAAAATCTTCCGCCAGGCGGAGATGTCCGTGACGACGGCGGGGTACGGCCTGTCGAAAGCCGCCCGCCCGTTCAACAGCCGGTCGGATACAGTCAGGCTGGTGGAAAACGACTTTGCGCCGCTACCTCACTGGCACGATGTCCTGAAAAGGTGTCTGAAAGAGATGCAAAAAAATCCAGGGAATCTCCTTTCTGGAGCATTGCAGCTTTTCTTGAAATTTTCCAATGCGGTGCAAATTACAGTACTGCATTGGAAGCTGATTCTTTTATATAACAGAATTGTCTGCCGAAAGCAGACTCTCGCTCCAAAATGAATTTCCCATTAATTTTTCTGACTCACCCTTCCAAACGCCTCCTTTTTTCTCCTTGTATTATGAGGGGCCTTTTTTTGCTCGTTCCTTCAGCATCTGCATAACCCATCTCCAAAAGCCAAAAACTACCGTCATACAAGGAGGCGATTCATTGGAGATCAGCGTGAGGGATGCGCAAAAAATCGTTGAGGTCTGGTTGACCAATGCCGAAAAAAACGACCCGGCCGTTGCGGCAAGGCTAAAGCCGCTGTACCGGGCATACCAGAAGCAGAAATATACCGTAGCGGTGTTTCAGTCCGGCGGCGCGGACCTGCTGGGCTGCACGCGCGACCTGCTGCGTTACAATAGAAAACGTGTCGCGGAGCTGGAAACCCTGCGCGAAAAGAGCGCAAGCCCGGCTGCGCCTAAACCGTAAGCGATAAAGAAATCGAAAAAGAAAAAACGACGCATTCTACGCCCAAAAGACTTACATTCTACTTCCAAAAGACTTGCAATCCCCCACAGGATAGTATACAATGTTATCTGTAAAAAACAATTTCTAATACGATAACAGCAACACTCGAAAACCCCCATGGACAAAAGACAGCCCCAAAGCGGCAGGGCGCACTCCCCCGCACCCGTTCTCACCGTCCCCAGCATCCCCAGCCGCAAATGACACCCCACGAAAGGAGGCAGCCCGCCATGATCGAAACCTTCGACATCGCAGGTTACACCCGCATTTCCGTGGACGATGAGCTGGACCGGGATAACGTCTCCATCGAAAACCAGAAGGCCATCATCCGCGACTTTGTGAAGCAGCGCTTTCCGGGCAGCAGCCTCACCTTCTTTGAGGACCGCGACCGCTCCGGCTACACCTTTGAGCAGCGCGAGGGCTATCAGGAGATGCGCCGCGGCCTGATGGCCCACAGGTATGACGTTTTGCTCGTCAAGGATTTCTCGCGCTTCTCCCGCCGCAACAGCCGCGGCCTGGTGGAGCTGGAGGACCTGCGCGATGCCGGCGTGCGCATCATCTCCATCGGCGACGGCATCGACTTCCCCAACGATGACGACTGGCTGAAAATCCAGTTTCAGTTTCTCATCAACGAAATGCCCGTCACCGATACCAGCAAGAAGGTGCGCAACGTCATCCGCCGGCGGCAGGTAGACGGAAAATGGATCTGCGCCGCGCCCTACGGCTACACCGTCAACAGGCACAAGGAGTTTGAGGTGGTGCCGACCGAAGCGGACATCGTGCGCCGCATCTTCGACCACTACAATAACGACGGCTGGGGGTACAAGAAAATCGCCAATTTTCTGACCGAGCAGGGCATCCCCACGCCGCGCATGTCCGAGCAGATGCGCAGGGAAGCCGCCGGAGAGGAAACCCGCCGCGCGGCCAAGAGCGCGTGGGCGATCGTGACCGTGCAGGGCATCCTGGACAACGACTTCTACATCGGCACGTTCCGTCAGGGCAAGACCACCCGCGTCAAGATCAACGGCAAGGACGTGGCGCGGGACGAAAGCGAGCACATCGTCATCGAAAACCACCACCAGCCCATCATCGACTACCGCACCTTTGCCACCACGCGCGCGCTTCGCGAAAGCCGTTCCCGCTCCCACTACCGCGGCGTCAAGAAGTACGACAACGTCTACTCCGGCTTCCTCCAGTGCGGCGACTGCGGAAGCCCGATGTTCGCCATGAGCCGCAGCGACCTGGCCCCCGCCTACACCTGCGGCACCTATCACCGCCGGGGGACGGCGGGCTGCACCAGCCATCACATCCGCGCGGACCGGCTGGATGAGATGATAAAGCTGTATGTCCGGCGCGTGATGGAAAGCTCGGCCTCCATGATCGAGCGGCTGAATGCCGATCTTGCCGCCGAGCCGGAAAACGTCGCCGAAACCGAGCAGTCCGCCGATCACCTCGCCTCGGTGCTGGACGACCTGCACGAGGAGCTCAAGGCCACCAAGCGCCAGCGCATCCGCGACATCATGAAGCACCCCGATCAGGAGGCGCTGCTGGAGGAAACCTACGACGAGATGGAAAGCGACCTCCAGCGCAGGATCGAGGGGCTGACCCACCAGATCGACCTTCTCTCGGACAGGCGCAACACCATCCTGCGGGTCAACCGCGTGGCCAAAACCGCCATGGACGTCTTTGGGGACATCCTCGCCAAGGAAAAGCTCGACCGCAGCGACCTGCGGCTCATCATCGACCACATCAGGGTCTACGAGGATCACCTCGAAATCCAGCTTCAGGCGGATATCGACCAGCTGCTTCGGTCCTGTGAGCTGGAGGATACCGTAAATTTTAAGGCGGGCATCGAAAACGCCCTGGGTTGCCAACTTGTCCAGTCTGCCAGAAACCAGCGGGACAAGGTTTTCGATGTCCATGTTGTCAGCAGCGGCGACCCGCTGGAAATCTACACGGACAAGGACGGCGAGGTGATCCTCAAGAAGTATTCCCCGATCGGGGAGATCTCTTCCTTTGCCAAGGACTACACCGAGTCGCTCTTTCGCGCGCTGGGACACATCGCGTGCATCTGCGACCGGGATATGGTCGTCTCGGCCAGCGGCGTGCCGCGCAAGGAGCTGTGCGACAGGCCCATCAGCCGCGACCTGGAGGCGGCCATTCAGGGACGCCAGGTCGTCAATGTCAACCGCCAGTCCGGCGGCCGGATGCTGGCCGTCACCAACGAGGAGGATGCCGCGGCGTACACCGCGCAGGTCATCTGTCCGATCATCGCCGACGGCGAGTCCATCGGCGCGGTGCTCCTGCTCTCGCGCGAGCAGAACGCCAGGATGGGCGACACAGAGCTCAAGGTCGCCGAAACCACCGCGTCCATCGTTGGCAGACAAATGGAGCAGTAAATAGGCGCTGCAGGAGGTCCTCCTGCGGCGCTTTGCTGTGCGGGCGCGCGCCTTGTACGGAACCTGTCAAAAAGTTGTACTGTCGCCTCTCGATTCTGCTTGAATTCCATGGGGCGTCATGCTATGATTGAGGAAAGTTGTCCGTACAGGAGGCAAGCAACCATGAAAAACGCACGCATGATCGTCGACCGCGACTTCCGCGTCGGCCAGATCGACAAGCGCATCTACGGCTCCTTCCTGGAGCATCTGGGCAGAGCGATTTACACCGGCATCTATGAGCCGGGCCATCCCCTCGCCGACGAGCAGGGATTCCGCACGGACGTGCTGGATCTCGTGCGCGAGATCGGCGTGCCGATCGTCCGTTGGCCGGGCGGAAACTTCGTCTCCGGCTATAACTGGCAGGACGGCATCGGCCCCAAGGAGAGCCGCCCCCGGCGCCTGGATATGGCGTGGTTCTCCACCGAGACGAACGAGGTGGGCATCCACGAGTTCTGCGACTGGGCGAAGAAGGCTGACAGCAGCGTCATGATGGCGATCAACCTGGGCACCCGCGGCGTGGACGAGGCGCGCAACGTCGTCGAGTACTGCAACCACAAGGGCGGCAGCTACTGGTCGGACATGCGCCGCAAGAACGGCGCGGCGGATCCCTTTGACGTCAAGCTCTGGTGCCTGGGCAACGAGATGGACGGCCCGTGGCAGATCGGCCACAAGACCGCGCAGGAGTACGCGCGCGTGGCGCACGAGGCGGGCAAGGTCATGAAGTGGATCGACCCGACCATCGAGCTGGTGGCCTGCGGTTCCTCCAACCTGAACATGCCCACGTTCGGCGACTGGGAGCGCACCGTGCTGGAGGAGGCGTATGACACCGTCGACTACCTCTCCCTGCACCAGTACTACGGCAATCCCGACGACGATACCCCGCACTTCCTCGCCCGCAGCGCGCACATGGACGACTTCATCCGCACCGTCATCAGCATCTGCGACGCGGTGCAGGGCAAGAAGCACAGCAAGAAGAAGATCAACCTCTCCTTCGACGAGTGGAACGTCTGGTTCCACTCCAACGGCCACGATCAGCAGTACTACGACAGCCGCGTCTGGCACGAGGCCCCGCCGCTGCTGGAGGATGACTATACCTTCGAGGATGCGCTGCTGGTGGGCAGCATGCTCATCACCATGCTGCGCCACGCGGACCGCGTGAAGGTCGCATGCATGGCGCAGCTGGTCAACGTCATCGCCCCGATCATGACCAAGGCGGGCGGCGGCGCGTGGCGCCAGACGATCTTCTATCCGTACATGCACGCCTCCCGCTACGGTCGCGGCACGGCGCTGCTGCCGGTGCTGGATGCGCCGACCTATGAGACCAAGGACCTGGGCGCCGTGCCCTGCGTCGACGCCATCGCGGTGGAGAACGAGGACGGCGGCGTGACGGTCTTCGCGGTCAACAAGGACCTGACGGAGGACGTTTGCCTGACGGTCGACCTGCGGGCCTTCCCCGGCCTGCGCGTGGCGGAACACATCCAGCTGCACCATGACGACGTCAAGGCGCGCAACACCCTGGAGAACCCCAACGAGGTTGCGCCGACGGCGGGCGAGGGCGGCAAGATTGAGGACGGCCGGCTGCAGGTGCGCCTGGGCAACCTCAGCTGGAACGTCATCCGCCTGGAAAAGGCCGAGTAAGGCGTCATCAAAGAAGCGGATATACCGACGGTATATCCGCTTTTTACTGCACAAAAAAAGCGGCCCGGAAGCTCCGGACCGCCGTTGTTTCGTTCAAGGCATGCGCGCGATCGCGTCCGCCAGCGCCCTTGCGTTCTGCTCGGGCGTCGCCCAGCTGGTCACAAAGCGCACGGCCGTGCGTCCGTCCGGCAGGGGCGACCAGACCTGGAAGCCGAAGTCGCGCGAGAGAAAGTCCATCTGCGCCTGCGTCAGGATGGGGAACAGCTGGTTTGTCGCCGTCTGCACGAAGAACGGCACGCCGCGCGCCGTCAGCGCCGCGCGCACGACCTGCGCCATGGCGTTGGCGTGGCGCGCCAGGTCCATGCACAGGCCGTCCGCGAGCAGCACGTCAAACTGCCGGCCTACGACGAAACCCTTGGCCAGCATGCCGCCGCGGTTCTTGATCAGATAGCGGAAGTCGGGCTTGAGCGAGGGATGGACGACGACCATCGCCTCGCCCAGCAGCGCGCCGTTCTTTGTGCCGCCGATGTAGAACGCGTCGCACAGGCGCGGCAGGTCGGCAAACGTCACGTCGCAGCCCTCGCTGGCCAGCGCGCTGCACAGCCGCGCGCCGTCCATGTACAGGTACATCCCCAGCTCGTCGCAGGCCGCGCGCAGCGCCCGCAGCTCGTCCAGGCTGTACACCGTGCCCAGCTCGGACGCATTGGAGATGAACGCCACCCGCGGGCGCACCATGTGCTCGTCCGTATGCGTGGCCACGACGGCGCGAAGCGCTCCGGCGGTCAGTTTGCCGTTCTCGGCCGGCACGGAGAGGATCTTGTGCCCCGCGCCTTCGACCGCGCCGGTCTCATGCGTGTTGATGTGCCCGCAGTCCGCACACACGACCGCCTCGTGCGGCCGCAGGAACGCCGTCAGCGCGATGAGGTTGGCGCTGGTGCCGCCAACGAGCAGGTGCACGTCCGCCTCCGGGCAGCCAATCAGCGCGCGGACTCGCTCGTGCGCGCGCAGCGACACCTCGTCCAGCCCATAGCCGCAGCACTGGGACAGGTTCCCGGCCTGCATCCCCTCCAGAACGCGCGGATGCGCGCCTTCGCTGTAGTCGTTCAGAAACAGAATCATCTCAAGCCCCTCTTTTCTGGCGTGAATCTACCCAGCAGTGTAGCACAAGGCGGCGAAAAACACAAGCAGGCCCTGTTGGCAGGCGGACATTGGACGCAATGACTGGACGAAATAGACAAAATCTGATATACTGACATCAGCAAACCGATGAAGCGGCGCCAGGCCGCAGGAAAAGAGGAGAATCGGAGCATGAATACGACGCTTGTCATCATGGCGGCGGGCATGGGCTCGCGCTACGGCGGCAACAAACAGGTGGCCCAGATCGGGCCCGGCGGCGAGATGCTGATGGAGTACTCCATATACGATGCGTTGCGCGCAGGGTTTACCAAGGTGGTGCTCATCATCAAGCGCGACATGCTGGAGACGGTCAAGGGCCTTGTCGGCGATCGCGTCGCCCGGCGGGCGCAGGTGGAATACGTCTTTCAGGACTTCTCGTCCATCCCCGCGTTCTATTCGGTGCCCGCGGAACGCAAAAAGCCGTTTGGCACGGTGCACGCCATCCTGTGCGCACGTGACGTCGTGCACGAGCCCTTTGCCGTGCTCAACGCCGACGACTACTACGGCGTGCCCGCGTTCGAGTCGATGCACGCCTGTCTGCAGCAGCTCGCGCCCAGCGGGGACGCCGCCATGGTCGGCTATCGCCTGCGCAACACGGTCTCCGAGCACGGCACGGTCACACGCGGCGTGTGCACAGTGCGGGATGGCCGCCTGGCAGGCGTGACGGAGACGTACGGCATCCGTCCGTTCCCGGATGGCAGCATCCGCGATACGCACGAGGACGGCGCGGGCGTGCCGCTGGACCCGGATGCGCTGGTCTCCATGAACTTCTGGGGCTTTACGCCGTGGATCTTCGAGGCAGGCGCGGCGTACTTTGACGCGTTTCTGCGCGGCCTGCCGGCCGACAGCCTCAAGGGCGAGTGCCTGCTGCCCGTCATGGTCGACGAGCTGATGCGTGCGGGCCGGCTGTCCGTGCGCATGCTGTCCACGGACGCGGCATGGTTTGGCATGACCTATCAGGAGGACCGGCCGCGCGTGGCCGAGGCGCTGCGCGCGCTGCACGCGTCGGGCGTCTACCCGCCCACACTCAAGGCGTGACGGACGCGACAACCGGGCGCCGGAAGCTGCGGCTTCCGGCGCATTTTGTCAGACGGATGGAGGGAAGGCGCGCATGCGCCGCATATGAACAGGACGATCGGCATTCTGGCCCACGCGGACGCGGGCAAGACGACGCTCAGCGAGCAGATTCTCTGCCTGGCGGGCGTGCTGCGCGCGCCGGGACGCGTGGACCATCAGGACGCGTTCATGGATTCGGACGCGATGGAGCGCCGCCGGGGCATCACGATCTTTTCCGGCCAGGCGGTCTTTGCGCTTGGCGAAAACCGCTATACGTTGCTGGACACGCCGGGCCATGCGGATTTTTCCGCCGAGATGGAGCGCGCGCTGCAGGCGCTGGATGCGGCGATCCTCGTCGTCAGCTGCGTGGAGGGCGTGCAGAGCCACACGGAGACGATCTGGCGGCTGGCGCGCCGGGCCGGGCTGCCGGCCTTCTTCTTCCTGAACAAGACGGACCGCGTGGGCGCGGATGTGGACCGCACGCTCGCCGCCATCCGCAAGCGCCTGACGCCGGACTGCGCGCTGTTTGGCGAAGGGGCGGCGCAGGGCCGCTTTTCCGACGCGGAGCGGGAGGAGATCGCCGCGCGCGACGAGGCGCTGCTGGAGCGCTACCTGGAGGATGGCGCGACGGACGCGGCATTCATGGAGGCCGCGCGGCGCGAGGTGGCGCAGGGACGGCTGTTCCCGGCGTTCTGCGGCGCGGCCCTGCGCGGCGAGGGCGTCGAGGCGCTGCTGTATGGCCTGGACGCGCTGCTGATGACCGACTACGCGTCGCGCCTGGACGAGCCGTTTGCCGCGCACGTGTTCCGCGTGCGCAGGGATGGCCAGGGCGCGCGGGAGACGCACATGAAGGTGCTCGCGGGCAGGCTGCGCGTCAAGGACGAGGTGCAGGCGCTGACGGCGGACGGCGGGACGGCGCGCGAAAAGGCGCACGAGCTGCGCGTCTATCACGGCGAGCGCTACCGTTCCGTTGCACAGGCCGGCGCGGGCGAAGTCGTCGCAGTGACAGGGCTGGCCCTGCCGCTGCCCGGCGACCGCATCGGCGACCGGCCCGCCCGCGCGCGGTTTGAGACGCGGCCGATGCTGCGCGCCCGCGCACTGTTCGGCCCGCCGCTGCAAAAGGACGCCGTGCTGGCCGCGATGCGCCAGCTGGAGCAGGAGGATCCCGCGCTCTCGGTCGGCGTCGACCCGGACACGGGCGAGCCGGAGGTCAGCGTCATGGGCCCCATCCAGCTGGAGGTGCTCCAGGAGCTGCTGCGCACGCGCTTTGCGATGGATGTGCGCTTTGGCGACAGCCGCATCCTGTACCTGGAGACGATCGCAGCGCCGGCGATGGGCGTGGGGCACTACGAGCCGCTGCGGCACTATGCGGAGGTGCATCTGCGCCTGACGCCCGGCCCGCGCGGCAGCGGCGTGACGTTCCAAAGCGTATGCCCGGTGGATGTGCTGGCGCTCAACTGGCAGCGGCTGATCGGGACGCATGTGCTGGAGCGTGCGCATCGCGGCGTGCTGACCGGCGCGCCGCTGACGGACGTGTGCGTGACGCTTGTGACGGGGCGCGCGCACCTGAAGCACACGGAGGGCGGCGACTTCCGCGAGGCGACGTATCGCGCGATCCGCCAGGGGCTGATGGGCGCGCAGAGCGTGCTGCTCGAGCCGGTGTGCCGTTTTGCGCTGAGCGTGCCCCAGGGCGCGCTGGGCCGCGTGCTCGCAGACCTGACGCGCCTGCGCGCGGACTTTGAGGCGCCGCAGCAGACGGATGAAATGGCGTCGATCGAGGGCCTGTGTCCTGCCTCGACGTTCATGCGCTATCCCGCGGCGTTCACGGCGGCGACGCACGGGCGCGGCACGGTCTCCTACGCGCTGTCGCACTATGCGCCCTGCCACGACGCGGAACAGGTCGTTGCGGCGGCGGCATACAATCCGCTGGCCAGCCTCGCGGATACGCCGGATTCGGTGTTTTGCAGCCATGGCGCGGGCTTCAACGTCAGCTGGCGCGAGGCGCCCGCCTGGGCGCACTGTCCGCCGCCGGAGCGGGAGACAAGACCGTTTGTGCCGTAAGGGGGAACGCGTCCGGGATTCCTGGAGGACTGAGAAGGAAATGTGCCGCTGTTCGTCCGGAATAGGTGAAGGGCGATCCGCAAAGCCGGGCGTTTTGAAAAAACGGATTTTGTAAAACCGGCGTTGAACGTGAAACCCGACAGTATGCGATCGTCGTGCCGGAGAAGAAGCGCTGACCGGTTCGGCGCGTGCAAGCCAACAGCCCTGCGCCTTTCTCTGTGGCGCAGGGCTGTTGAATGTAGACAGGCGTCGGGGGACGATTACCGTTCGCCCTCCTGACTGATAGCGTGGGCGGCGTCGGGGAAGGAGAGGTTCGCCTCGCGCGCGATGCGGGCGACGTCGTCGGACTCGGGCTTCTCGCGGCGCACGCCGTATCCCTCCGAGCGCTTGAAGCGCACGGGCCCAAAGCGCGTGGGGCGCGTCTCCTGCGTGCGCGTGGCGAGGATGTAGCGCTCCTGCACGCAGCAGCGCACGCCCAGCGTCGTGGTCTGCTCCAGCATCAGGCGCGCAAAGCGCGGCGCTTCGTCCTCCGGGCAGATGCAGCCCAGCAGCACGCCGGGGCGGTTCTTCTTCATGAACAGCGGGGCGGTGTATACATCCAGCGCGCCGGCGGAGAGCAGCGCCTCCGACGCAAAGGCGACGGCCTCCGGCGTCATGTCGTCCAGATTGCAGCGCAGCTCGGCGACGCGCGGCTGCGCCGCCTCGCGCGTGCCCAGGAACGCGCGCAGGCAGTTGGCGACGGGAAAATCCTTCTTGCCCATGCCGTAGCCGATCCGCTCCGTCGCCATGGCCTCCATCGGGCCAAAGGCGTCGACGAAGTATTTGAGCAGCGCCGCACCCGTCGGCGTGCACAGCTCGCCCTCGACGCGGCCCGCGTTGCAGGGCACGCCGCGCAGAATGGAGGCCGTCGCGGGCGCCGGTACCGGCAGGATGCCGTGCGCACAGCGCACGTGACCATAACCTGTGCTGACGGGCGAGGCGATCACGCGATCCGGCGCGATACGCTCCATCAGCATCGACACGCCGACGATGTCGGCCACGGCGTCCAAGGAGCCGACCTCGTGAAAGTGGATCTCCTCCACCGGTCGGCCGTGCGCCTCGGATTCCGCCTGCGCGATCAGCGCATAGACCGCCAGCGCATCGCGGCGGACGGTGTCGGAGACGGGAAGCCCTGCAATGATCGATTCGATCTCGCGCATGCCGGCGTGGTGATGATGCGCATGGGTATGCTCGTGTTCATGGGCATGCTCGTGTTCATGGGTATGCTCGTGTTCATGAGTATGCTCGTGTTCATGAGTATGCTCGTGTTCATGGGCATGCTCGTGTTCGTGGGCATGCTCGTGCGCATGGGCACGCCCGTGCGCATGGGTATGGACGAACCCAGGGGATACGTGAGCGCCGTCGCCATGGACGTCGAGGCTTTCCTCCTCCTCGCCGTGCACCGTGACGGACATGTGGATGCCGCTGATGCCGCACTTGGCGGAGGGCTCCATCGCCACGCGCACGCCGGGCAGGCCCAGGGCGTTCATCTCCCGCACGAAGGCGTGCGGATCGTCTAACAGGCCGGCGAGCGCGCCCAGAAGCATGTCGCCCGACGCGCCCATCGCACATTCCAGGTAGAGCAGTTTCATTCCTCGATTCCCCCCATCGTATTGATCCGGTGCGCAAGGAAACCTGCGCCGAAGCCGTTGTCGATATTGACGACGCTCACGCCGCTGGCGCAGGCGTTGAGCATGGACAGCAGCGCCGCCACGCCGTGAAAGCTCGCGCCATAGCCGACGCTGGTGGGCACGGCGACGACGGGACAGTCGACCAGGCCGCCGATGACGCTGGCCAGCGCGCCCTCCATGCCCGCCACCGCGACGACGACGCGCGCGCGCATCAGGTCGTCCACGTGCGAGAGCAGGCGGTGCAGCCCTGCGACGCCCACGTCGTACAGGCGCGTCACATGGCTGCCGAGCGTCTCGGCGGTCAGGGCGGCCTCTTCGGCGACGGGCATGTCGCTGGTGCCGCCCGTGGCGATGACGACGTTGCCGCGCAGCGCAAGCGGGCGTGGCGCCGCGACGGCGATGCGCGATACGGGATCATAGCGGGCGTCGACGCCCGCGCACACGGCCGCGCCCTGCTCGGGCGACAGGCGCGTGATCAGGATGTTCGTCGAGCCCGCGGCGATCAGGTGCTGCGCGATGCCGACGATCTGCTCGGGCGTCTTGCTCTGCCCGTAGATGACCTCGCCCACTCCTTGGCGCAGCGCCCGGTGGTGGTCGATCTTGGCATATCCCAGGTCTTCAAAGGGCTGCGCGCGCAGGCGCAGCGCGGCCTCCTCGGGCGAGAGCGCGCCTGAACGCACCTGCTGCAGAATCGAAAGGGTGTCCAAACTCAATCCCTCGCTTTCAGGTCGAGCAGCACGGCGTCAAAGACGCCGTCCAGTGCGCTCAGGATCTGTGTGCGCTGTGCGGCGGCGCGTTCCAGCTGGGCGGCAGGCAGCTGAATGCGCGCCGCGCTGCCGTACAGCCGCACGCGCAGGTCGGAAAAGCCCATCGCGCGCAGCGCATCCTCCGCGCGCTCCACACGCGCGAGCGCCTCCGCCTCAATGGCCACGCCCGCAGGCACGCGCGTGGCCAGGCACGCATAGGCGGGCTTGTCCCACGTGAACAGTCCGGCCTCGTGCGAGAGCGCGCGCACCTGCGCCTTGGTCAGGCCGGCTTCGCGCAGCGGGGAGCGCACGCACAGCTCGCGCAGCGCGCGCATGCCGGGCCGGTCCGAGGCGTCGTCGGAGGCGTTGGTGCCGTCGATCATCAGGTCGTAACCGTCGGCTTTGGCCGCGCGGAGCATCTGCCCGAACATCGCGCGCTTGCAATGATAGCAGCGGTCGGCCGGGTTGGCGCGCACCGTATCCAGCGCTAGGATGTCCAGCGGCACGACGGTCATCTGCGCGCCGAGCTCCCGCGCAAGGCGCTGCGCGTCCGCAAGCTCGAAGGCGGGCTGAAACGCGGTGTGCGCGCAATAGGCGCGCACGTCGCAGCCGAAGCGTCGGGCGGCATAGAGCAGGTATGCGGAATCCGCGCCGCCGGAGAATGCCAGCGCCGCGCGCGGATGCTCGCGGAAAAAGGCTGAAAGGCGCGATTCGGCTGCGCGCGTGGTCGCGTCGATGGGATGGAGCATCGGATCCCCCTCCGTTCGGTATGGCTACTCCCCAGTATAGCACGCCCTGCGCGGCGTGTATAGCGCCGTTTACAGCGGATGCGCTCACTTGGCGGCGGAAAACCAAAACGCCTCGTCCAGCCAGGACATCAGCGTATCGTCGATTTCATCCTCTGCCACGACCAGGACGTGGTGCGTCCAGCGATTGGGGTACGCCTCGACGGCCTGCGCGATGCGCGGCGACTCCTTGCGGCAGGGCAGGCCAAAGGAGACCAGCAGATATGCCTCCGGCCAGCCCTTGACCCTGCGCCAGGGCAGCGAGGCCATCGCAAAGACGTGGCGGTTGCGAAAGGAAATCTGGGTTTTGGCGACCCGGACGTCCATGTCCGGGTATGCGCGCTCCAGCTTCTCTCGGAGCGCGACGTACAGCGGCAGCATCTGCGGCATGCGGTTGAAGAACGCGATCTCGTCAAAGGACATCTCCCGGCCTCCTCTGGAACGCGAACACAGCCCCATTTTGCGGCAGCAGCCGCGATTTGTCAAGGGGCGGGGCGCAAAGAAAAACCGCCATCCCCGAAGGGAACGGCGGGCGGGCGCGCCGGGCACGGGAGCAGGGTTTTACTTTTCGACCGCCGGACCGACGCCGTAGTATACCTGATTCTCCATGAGCGGAACGCCCGCGTCGGCGAAGAGCTCCTGCACGGTGACGCACAGAAATCCGCGCCGGTTCAGCGCCTCGACGATGGACTGCGTGTAACGGTAGGCGCCCTTGTTGATGTCGTGCATGAGCACGATGTCGCCATCCACGATGCGGTAGATCACGCGCTGGGCAATCTGCCGGTAGGCGTCGTTGCCGGAGTCCGCGCTGCTCAGCGACCAGTGGATCAGCGGATAGCCGATGCCGTTCTCCGCATAGAAGTCGTCGCTGCCGCCCGGAGCGCGCATTAGGGTGGGCGGGACACCTGTGACGGCGCTCAGCTCGTCGGCAAAGCGCTGCTTCCAGTCAAAGGCATCCTGTACGTCCATATCGTATGAATAGATGTGATAGTAGCCATGACTCTGCACGGAAAAGCCCGCATCCTGCTGGCGGCAGAGGGTGTCGTGGTTCTGGGCGATGTTTTTCCCCACGACGAAGAACGTCGCGCTCGCCGCGCCCAGGCGCAGGCGGCTGAGCACGTTCATCGTGTAGGAGCGCGCGCCGCCGTCGTCATACGTCAGCGCGACCATGCGAAAGCGGCTGTTGTCGGTCTGGGCCTGCGCGCGCGGCGTCATGTAGGGGCGAATCTGCGGATAGTAGAGGACGACGTGCAACAGGGTGTTTTTGCCCGGATACAGCGCGTCCGCGCGGTAGGTGAGCGTCAGGCGCGCGGCGCCCAGCGTGAAGGGCGCGTCCTGCAGGCTCTCCGGCCGGCACAGCGCGTCCAGCGCGGCGGCGTCCGGCTCCTCCTGCGGAAAGGCGGCGGTCAGCTGTTCGCGCACGGCCTGCGAGAGCAGCGCCCAGGCCGGGCTGTCCGGCGCGAACACGTCGGTGAGCAGGATGCGCTCGCCCGTCTCGATGTCGTATACCCGGGCGTCGTAGTCGACCCACAGCTGCTCGCGGTCCGCCGCCACGCGCGCGACGGTCAGAAAGCTCATCCAGCTCGTGCCCGTGCACGAGATGTACGGCCCCACGTCCAGGCAGGCGTCGGCCAGCTTGGCGCGCGCCGGCAGCCGATCCCGGTTGGCCTCCGCCATTTCATCCACCAGCGCGCGCATGTCCGCATCGACCTGGTCGTTTTGCGTGTCCGGATAGACGCGCAGGATGGAGCTGTCGCGCGATACCGTCTCCTGACGCTCCTCCTGCGTCACCTGTAAAAAGTAGGGCATGGCGTCATAAAAGCTGCCTTCGCTGTGGGCGAAGCAGGGCGTCAGGGCAAGGGTCAGCGCAATCAGGCAGACGAGGGATCGCATCGGTGAGCTCCTCCATTGACAGAGATGGGCTGCATTTGGCGCTTTTCATCCGGCAGCCCCATATGATACAATGCACGATAAGCATCCAAAAGGCATCGGAAGGGGAGAGAATGGGATGGTCTATGACAATATTCTGGAGGCGGTCGGACACACGCCGATGATCCGCCTGCGGCGCATGGCGCCCGGGGGCGCGCAGGTACTGGTCAAGTTCGAGGGCCTGAACGTCGGCGGCTCGATCAAGACGCGCACGGCGCTGGCGATGATCGAGGACGCGGAGCGGCGCGGGCTGATCGGGCCGGATACGGTCATCGTCGAGCCGACGAGCGGCAACCAGGGCGTCGGCCTGGCGCTGTGCGGCGCGGTCAAGGGCTACCGGGTGCGCGTGATCATGCCAGACTCGGTGTCGCAGGAGCGCCGCAAGCTCGTGCGGCAGTACGGCGCGCAGGTCGTGCTGGTGCACGACGAGGGCGACATTGGCGCATGCATCGCGGCATGCCGGCGCATGGCGGACGAGATGGCGCGGGAGGATCCGCGCGTCTTCGTGCCCGGACAGTTCGACAACCCGGCCAACCCCGAGGCCCACCGCCGCAGCACCGCCCGGGAGATCCTGGAGCAGGCCGGCGACGTGGACGGCTTTTGCGCGGGCTTTGGCACGGGCGGCACGCTCACCGGCATCGGCGAAGTGCTGCGCGCGCACAATCCGCGCGTGGCGATCTGGGCGGCCGAGCCGGAAAACGCGGCCGTCCTCTCGGGCGGCCGGGTCGGGTCGCATGTGCAGATGGGGATCGGAGACGGCCTCGTGCCGGGCAATTTGAATACGGCGCTGGTAGATCGCGTCTGCATCGTCTCCGACGCGCAGGCGCTGCAGACCGCCCGGGATCTGGCGCGCCTGGAGGGCCTGATGTGCGGCATCTCCAGCGGCACGAACGTCGCCGCGGCGCTCGAAATGGCCCGGGCGCTGGGGCCGGGCAGGCGGGTCGTCACCGTGCTGCCCGACACGGCGGAGCGCTACTTCTCCACGCCGCTGTTCGACGCGTAGGCGTCAGACCATCTGCTCCAGGAAGTAGGGTAGCTGCTTGCGCCACCACGGCCAGTCATGCGCGACGTCGTAGCCCCAGAAGTCCACCCAGCCGTGGATGCCCTTCTCCCGGAAGATCTCCGCGAGCCGGCGGTTGGAGGGCAGCATCTCGTGCTCCCACGCGCCCTGGCCCACGCACAGGACGATCTGCCGCGCGTTGTACAGCGCGATGTAGGGGTGATCCGCCGGCATGCTGGCAAGCGAGTCCACCGGCGAGTTCAGATACGCCAGTTCGTCGAAGGCGTCGCCGAAGAAGTAATGCGCGTCGTACAGGCCCGACAGCGCGATCACCCCGCCGAACAACTCCGGCCGGCGGAAGAAAAAGTTCGCCGCGTGGAACGCGCCCATCGAGCAGCCCGTCGTCACGATGCCGCCGTGGTCCGCGCCGTTGATCTCCCAAACGCGCGGGATGAGCTCGTCCACCACATAGGAAAACCACCGCTCGTGCTGCTCCAGCCGCTCGCGCGGCGCGCGCCACGCCGCCGACCATGTCTCCCGGTCGATCGAGTCGCAGCAGAAGATCTGCACGCGCCCCGCGTCGATCAGATGGCCCACGCAGTCGACCATGCCGTTGTCCTTGAAGTCGAAAAACCGTCCGTCCTGGGACGGAAAGGCCAGCACCGGCCTTCCCGCGTGGCCGTATACCTTGAACTCCATGTCCCGCCCGAGCGCGCGGGCGTACTCGCGAAAATACTGCTCCTGCATCGGTCGTCCCCCCTGTTGCCGGTCTGTTGAAAAATGGATGTCTTTAGTAGTATACGGATCGTACGACGGCCTGTCAAGCGCAAATGGGCTTGACAAACCGGGGATGGATCGGGTACTATGATTATATAAGACATCATGTCTTGTTTTGGAGAGGAGGGCGCCGCATGAAATCCAAGCGATTGCCGGAAGCGGAGTTTCAGGTGATGCAGGTGATTTGGGACGCGCAGCCGCCGGTGACGACCTCCGCGGTGATGGAAAAGCTCGGGCGCGAGCGGGGCTGGAAGATCCAGACGGTGGTTTCGCTGTTCGGCCGGCTGACGGAGCGCGGCTTTTTGCGCGTGGAGCCGGGGGCCGGGCGCGGACGCGCCTTTTATCCGCTGATCACGCGCGAGGACTATCTGCGCATGGAGACGGAATCGTTTGTAAGCCGCTATCACAACAACAGCGTTGCCAGTCTGATCGGAGCGCTGCGGCGGGACGAGCTGACGGAAGAGGACCTGAACGAGCTGACGCGGTTTGTGAAGGAAGCCAGGGAGAAGGGGCGGTGACGTATGGGGGGATTCCTGCTGAACCTCCTGGAGTGCACGCTGACGATGACGGCCCTTTCCTGCCTGCTGCTGGCGCTCACGCCGCTGCTCGAGCGGCGCTATAGCCCGCGCTGCCTGTACGCGCTGTGGCTGGTCGTGCTGGTGGGCTTTGCCGTGCCGGTGCGGCCCGGAGACGCGCCCCAGGCGATGACGGTGACGCTGCACGCGCCGGAGCAGGAGGTGCTCTTGTCAGCGCCGGCGCGGACGGATCCGTCCGAAGCACCTGCCGCGTCTGAGATGCAGGCGGACGCGCAGGACGGCGGGGCGCAGGATCCGGTGCTCCCGCGCCTTGCGCTGCCCCCTGTGCAGACGGCGTTTGCCATATGGCTGCTGGGCGCGGCCGTATGGCTGGCCGCAGCGGCCGTCGCGCATGCGCGCTTCCTGCGCACGGCGCGGCGCTGGGGCCGGTCGGTCGGGGAGAAGGAGCCGCTGGACGCGCTGGCCCGCGCGAAGGCCCGCGCCGGCGTGCGGCGGCACGTGTGGCTGCGCCGGTGCCCGGCTGTGGCCAGCCCCATGCTCGTGGGCGTGCTGCGCCCCGTCATCCTGCTGCCGGATACGGCGCTGGCCGGCCCTGCGCTGGAGCTGGTGCTCCTGCACGAGCTGCATCACCTGCGCCGGGGAGACATCCCCGTCAAGCTGCTGCTGGTGCTGGTGCGCGGGATGCACTGGTTCAACCCGATCATGCACTGGGTGGACCGGGCGCTGGCCTATCACTGCGAGGCCTCGTGCGACGCGTGGGTCATGCGCGGCGCGGACCTGGATGCGCGCCAGTACTACAGCGAGACGCTCATCGGCGTCATTCGCCGTGAGTCGGGGACGCGCTCCGCGCTGTGCACGAGCTACTATGGCGGCGTGAACGGCATGAAGCGCCGCATTCTGTCGATCATGGACACGAGCAAGAAGCGCGTGGGCGTACTGGCTGCATGTCTGACGGTGGCGCTGACGCTTGGCACGGGCCTGACGCTGGAGCTGGAGCCGGAGGAGGAGACGGCGGCTGTGGCGGCCCCAGTATCGACGGCGGCTCCGGCTGCGACACAGACGCCGGACAGGCAGGCCCTTCGCGGCGTCACGGTGACGGTCTCCGGCACGCGCGGCGTGGGCACGCGGCTGTGCGCAGAGCCGGATGCGACGCTGTGGGAGACGCCGCTGGCGGTCTATTATGACGGCGCGACGTTTTATGCGGAGCGCATCTATGCGGGCGAGGACTGGGCCTACGGCTCCTTTGGGGAAGGGGCGGTCTACGGATACGTGCCGCTGAGCGATCTGGTGGGCGCGACCGTTCCGCGCAATGTGCAGGCTGCGTCCATGCCATGGGGCGCCGTTACGGCGCAGACCCTGCTGATGTCGGGGGCGCAGAGCGACGCGCAGGCGACCGGCCTGCTCGGCGCGGGCACGGCGGTGATGCTGTGGGGCCGCGTCGGGGACTGGTACCACGTGCAGGCGGGAGAACAGGCGGGCTTTGTCCCAATTTGGAGCGTGAGGGTGAACGACGCGTTCGCAGCCACCGTGCAAAAATCGCTGCCCCGGGCGTTTGAACTGCAGCGCTCGCCAGAGGCGATCCGCAGTGAGGAGACGTGGATCTTTGAGCGGCGGGCCGAGGCGTGGGGCGGCGACCATGGCGTGCCGCGGGAGGGCGACATCTCCGCCCAGGAGGCGACCGCCATCGCGCGCCGGACTGTCGCGGAGCGATGGGGCCTGGACGAGGGCGAACTGGAGCCGGCCGAGCCGGACGGCGTCTACTTCATCACGGTCGGCGAGGACGGCAGCTACCAGTCCCGCGTGCGTAACGGCGATGAAATCGTCACCTTCAACCGGCCGTACTATCAGGTCAATCTGCGATACGGCGACGACCCCACCCAGGGATACAGCGTCTACATCCAGCCCGTCACGGGCGAGGTGCTCGCCGCGTGCGGCCCCGAGGATGCCAACGGATGAGGAGGAGACCATGCGAAACAGACTGTACGCGCTCCTGGCGATGCTGGCGCTGGCGCTGCCCGTGCGCGCGTGCGCGCAGATCGACGGCGCGCAGGCCATGTCGCTGGCGCAGACCTATTTTCAGAGCGCCTGCGGCGAGACGGAGGAGTCGGTCATGGCCTACGGCGTGTCCGCCCGTCTCCTGAGCGAAGCGAGCGCCCCCTACCGTCGGATATGGCGCGTCGTGTTTTCGCGCAGCGGGCTTTCCTACGCCGTCGAGCTGGACGAACAGACGGGAGAGGTCGTCCGCGCCGACGACGCGGAGGCGTTCTACCTGCAGCGCGGCGTCGTCGATTACGCGGCGGCAAACGGCGGCTGTTTCGGCATCCCGCGCGCGCAGGACCTGAGCGCGCTGGCGGTGCGCGAGATCGCGCGCGAGGCGCTTGCGCAGCGCTACGGCGTGAAGCCGGAGGATTTGTACGACGCGCCCTCCGGATGCGTGCGCTATGTGGAGAGCGGCGGCGGAGAGGACGGCCCCTGGCGCATCGTGCGCGCGGACGGCGCCTTTGCCGATCCGCCGCTGTATACGGTCGACTTCGTGCTGCGGGGCGACCTGTCGCTGGGCTATTACGGGGGATACTTCGACCCCATGACCGGCGAGGCGCTGCATACCTACTGTCCAGCCGATGGAAATGGATAACCCCCAGGCCGCATTGACCGCGGTCTTTTTTTGTGCCGCGCGGCGGCCTGCCCCCTTGACAATTCAATGCGGCGGGGGTATGATGTTCTCCTGAAAAACGGTCTACAAGTAAACCAAGATGGAGGAATCATCCATGCGGCCATTTAAGGAGGGCTTTTTCGCGGGCCTGTCCAAGCTGGAGCGCGTCTACAAGCGGTATGTGCAGGAGGCGGTGGCGGAGTACCAGTTCACGCCCAACGAAATCGCGGTACTGATGTTCCTGTATAACAACGCCCCGTCGCTGGATACCGCCAGCGACATCGCGCGCTACAAGCGCATTTCGAAGGGACTGGTCGCGCGCTCGGTCGACTCGCTGCTGCGCCGCGGGCTGATCTGCGCGCAGCGGGACGAGGGCGACCGGCGCATCGTGCATCTTTCGCTGAATGCGGGTTGCCAGGATGTGTTGGCGCGCCTGCGGGCCAGTGAGGAGCGGCTGGTGGCGTGCGCGGCGGAGGGCATCGAGCCGGAGCGCCTGGCTGTCGCGCTGGACGTGCTGCATCGGATCGACGCGAACATGAACCGGCTGCTGCAGGACAAGGAGGAAGAGCTATGAATGGAACGCATGCGGCGCGCGGGGTTGACCTGGGCACGGGCAGCGTGGGCAAGCTGCTGTGCAGGCTGGCGCTGCCGGCCATCGTGGCGCAGGTGATCAACGTGCTGTACAATATGGTCGACCGCATGTACATCGGCCACATCGAGGGCGTGGGTGCGGATGCGCTGACGGGCGTGGGCGTGACGATGCCGCTGATCCTGGCGATCTCGGCGTTTGCGGCGCTGGTGAGCATGGGCGGCGCGCCGCGCGCGTCGATCATGCTGGGGCGCGGCGATAAGGAGGGCGCGGAACAGACGCTGGGCAACTGCACGACGATGCTGCTGTGCGTGGCCGCGGTGCTGACGGCGGTGGTGCTGCTGTGGGGCGAGCGCATCCTGCTGCTCTTTGGCGCAAGCGAGAACACCGTCGGCTATGCGTGGGATTACATGCGGATCTATGCGCTGGGCACGGTGTTCGTGCAGCTGGCGCTGGGGCTGAACGCGTTCATCAACGCGCAGGGCTATGCGACGATGGGCATGCTGACGGTGCTCATCGGCGCGGTGCTCAACATCGTGCTGGACCCGGTGTTCATCTTTGCGCTGGGCATGGGCGTGCGCGGCGCGGCGCTGGCGACGGTGCTCTCTCAGGCGGTCTCCAGCATCTGGGTCGTGCGCTTTCTGACGAGCGAGCGCAGCTTTCTGCGCATCCGCCGCGCGTGCCTGCGCCTGCGCGCGCAGGTCGTGCTGCCGTGCGTAGCGCTGGGCGTCTCGCCGTTCATCATGCAGTTCACCGAGAGCGTGCTGTCCGTGTGTTTCAACACCTCGCTGCTCAAATATGGCGGCGATATGGCCGTGGGCGCGATGACGATCCTCTCCAGCGCGATGCAGTTCTGCATGCTGCCGCTGCAGGGACTCACGCAGGGCGCGCAGCCGATCGTCAGCTTCAACTATGGCGCGCGAAAGATGGAGCGCGTCAACCGCGCGTTTGTGCTGCTGCTGGCCGCATGCCTGTCGTTTTCCACGCTGCTGTGGGCGGTGGCGATGTTCGCGCCGCAGGTGTATGCATCCATCTTCACAGACGATCCGGCGCTCATCGCCTACAGCTGCGACGTCATGCGCGTGTACATGGCGGCGTCGCTGCTCTTTGGCGCGCAGCTGGCCTGCCAGCAGACGTTCATTGCGCTGGGCAACGCCAAGATATCAGTCTTCCTCGCGCTGCTGCGCAAGGTGATCCTGCTGATCCCGCTGATCTTCCTCCTGCCGCCCTTTTTCCAGGACAAGGTCTTCGCGGTGTTTCTTGCGGAGCCGGTGGCGGATACGATCGCCGTCACGGTGACGGTGACGATGTTCTTCATCACGTTTACCCGCCTCAAGCGCGCCGCGCGCGCCGGGGCATAAAGGAGCGGGGCGGACGGCTTTAGCCGTCCGCCCCGCTCTGTTCAGATGGCGTAGGAGGTC
>CHCFC05602__coassemble_408_pt1 | contig 21207 bp, 19 predicted proteins | sample CHCFC05602__metabat2_high_PE_016 | metagenome-assembled genome bin CHCFC05602
GGGGGGACCTTGTCCCTCCTGCCGGGTCCGGGCGGCGCCCGGGGGCCCCAACAGGGGGGTGCAGGGGGGACTTGTCCCTCCTGCCGGGTCCGGGCGGAGCCCGGGAAGGGCTTGCAGCCGGGGCCGTGTTGCGGTATCATATAGGGAAAGATGGAAGATCACACCGCAAGGAGGGTTTTTCGCATGGATGAGTTCAAGGATATGCCCGTGCCCACGCTGCGCCTGCCCACCGATCCCGCGCCGGTAGAGCCTGCCGCACAGGCCGCACAGGCCGCGCCCGCCGCGCCTGCCGCGCCCGCCGCGCCTGCCGCGCCTGCCGCGCCTGCCGCGCCCGCCGCACAGGCCGCTGCCGCACAGGCCGCGCCTGCGGAGCCGGCCGACCCGGCGCTGACGCTGGACGCGCTGACGGAGGAAGAGCGCAAGGCGGTGCTGGAGCTGGCGGGGCGCATCGACGTAGCGAATAGCCAGGTGGTGCTGGGCTACGGTTCGCAGGCGCAGGAGCACCTGTCGACGTTCTCGGACAAGGTGCTCCAGGAGGTGCGGGCCAAGGACGCGGGCGAGGCGGGGGAGCTGCTCTCGCAGCTGGTGGCGCAGATCCAGGGCTTTGACGCGACGGAGGAGAAGAAGGGGCTGTTCGGGTTTTTGCGGCGCGGGCAGCAGTCGGTGGCGGAGCTGAAGGCGCGCTATGACCGGGTGGAGGACGGCGTGGAGCGGATCGTCTCGGCGCTGCGGGCGCATCAGGAGCAGCTGAACGCGGACGTGGCGATGCTCGAGGAGATGTACGGGCTCAACCGGCAGTACCTGCGCGAGCTGACGCTGTACATCGTGGCGGGCGAGGAGCGGCTGCGCGCGCTGCGGGAGCAGGAGCTGCCGGGGCTGCTGGCGCGGGCGCGCCAGACGGGCGACGCTTTGGACGCGCAGCGCGCCAACGACTACGCCGCGGCGCTGGACCGGTTTGAGAAGAAGCTGCACGACCTGCGCCTGTCGCGCATGGTGGCGGTGCAGATGGGCCCGCAGGTGCGCCTGATGCAGAGCAACGACGCGCTGCTGGCGGAGAAGATCCAGTCGACGATCGTCAACACCATTCCGCTGTGGAAGGGGCAGATGGTCGTGGCGCTGGGCATGGCGCACGCGCAGGGCGCGCTCAAGGCGCAGCAGGCGGTGACGGATGTGACCAACGAGCTGCTGCGGCGAAACGCGGAGATGCTCAAGACCGGCACGGTGCAGACGGCGCAGGCGGCGGAGCGCGGGGTGATCGACCTGGACACGCTGCGCCAGGCGAACGCCGCGCTGATCGAGACGATCGGCGAGGTGCAGCGCGTGCAGCGCGAGGGCGCGACGGCGCGCGAGCAGGCCGGGCGCGAGCTGGACCGGCTCGAGCGCGAGCTGCGCGACCGGCTGCTGGCCGCGCGGTGAGCGCGTTTCCACATTTTTTTGCCGGGGGCCGCAAGAAACGCGGCCCCTTGCGCGTCAGATACGTGTAACGACCCGCCACAGAAGCCACGGACAGAGGGGGAAGCCATCCGATGAAGCGTTTCGCGCGCCGCGCCGGCGCGTTGTGTCTTGCGCTGGGCCTTGCGTGCCTCAGCGGCCCGTTTGCGGCCCCGCCCTTCGCGGCGCGGGCCGAGCAGCCCGTCGAGCAGCCCATCGGGCAGCCGGCGGATCCGACGCCCACGCCAAGCCCGTCGCCGAGCCCGAGCCCGTCGCCGGACGCGACGCCCGCGCCGGACGTTTCGCCCGCGCCGGACGCGACGCCCGCGCCGGACGCGACGCCCGTGCCGGACGCGACGCCCGTGCCGGACGCGACGCCCGTGCCGGACGCGACGCCCGCGCCGGACGCGACGCCTACGCCGGACGTTTCGCCCGCGCCGGACGCGACGCCCACGCCGGACGCGACGCCTACGCCGGACGCGACGCCCGCGCCGGACGCGACGCCCGCGCCGACGCGCACGCCGTTCCCGACGCCGTCGTTCGGGCCGTTCGTGTATGACGAATCGCAGCCGGATCCGACGGGCGTGGCGATGCACTTCACGATTGCGCGGGCCGAGGACGACGTGCGGGCGATCGAGGTGCTGCTGCTGCTGCTGCCCGAGGGGGTGGCCGAGACGCCCGCGGAGCTGATGGAGGCGGTGAAGGCGCTGCCGGAGGAGAGCTGGGCGGAGGAGAACCAGCTGAAGGTCGACCCGAAGGACGAGCGGGGGCGGTATACGGCGTTTGTGCCCTACGGGATGCGCTACGCGTTTGCGCTGCGGTTTGCGTCGACGAAGGAGCTGGTGCTCAGCGGGATCTACGACCCGATCGAGGCGCCGGAGCCGACGCCCACGCCGGGGCCGACGGAGGAGCCGGAGCCGGTGGAGACGCCCGAGCCGGGGGAGTGGGACGAGTTTGAGGAGCCGGAGGCGCCGCCGCAGGTGCCGTCGGTGAATCAGGCGCCGTACGTCGCGCCCAAGGATGAGGACATGGACGGCCTGTATGCGCGCACGGAATACCGCCTGGGGCTGAACCCGCAGCGGCGGGACAGCCGGGCGGACGGGTATTGGGACGGGCTGCGGCTGTATCTGGGCGCGGCGCTGGTGCCGGACGCGGCGGCGAACACGCTGACGGGGCCGACGCCTGAGCCTGCGCTGACGTCGACGCCGAGGGAGACGCCGGAGCCGACGGCGACGCCCCGGCCGACGCAGACGCCGGAGCCGAGCCCGACGCCGGAGCCGGAGGCGCAGGCGACGGCGGTGCTGACCGCCGCGCCGGACGAGCAGGCGCTGCTGCTGGGCGTGCAGGCGGGGCTGCTGTCCACGCCGGTGGGCGAGCCGGACGCGGCGGCCGCGGCTTCGGACATGCAGCGCAGGTGGCAGACGGCGGGCACGTCGAACGTGGCGCACCTGGACCACGGAAAGCTGCGCATGGTGCTGGTGAACAACCGGGGCGTGCTGGTGGGCACGGTGGGCACGGACGAGCAGCTGAAGGTCGAGGGCGCGCTGACGCTTGCGACGCTGGGGCTGAGCGGCAAGAACTACGAGCAGGTGCGCTCGCTGGACGTATCGCGCGACGGGAACCTGGCGCTGCTGTACGACCGGCGGGAGCGCGGGGCGGAGCTGACGGACGACGCGCGGGTGATCGACCTGCGGACGATGAAGTCCTACCGCATCCCGGGCACGAAGGACGCGCTGCACATCGCGTTCAGCCCGGACGGGCGCTACGTGGCGTATGCGACGCAGGAGCTGGTGGCGCGCATCGACCTGTCGACGGGCGAGCGGTTTGTGGATGCGGACCGCGCGCGCATGGAGCGGGTGGAGATGCTCGCCTTCACGGCGGAGGATGCGCTCGTCACGCGCGTGACGTCCATGGGCATGACGGCGCTGCTGCCGGACGGCGAATGGACGCTGCTGGCGCCGCAGTGGCCGCTGACGAAGTGCCGGGACGTGGAGGGCCTGACGGTGTACGACGCGGACCTGATCGAGCTGGACATCGACATGCAGGTCTACTACCGCGCGACGGGCCTGATCGTGCGGGGGGAGGATGGCAAGGACGTGCGCAACTTCTCGCCGTCGTACTTCCTGCGCAGCCTGCTGGGCAAGGAGATCGAGGGCCTGGAGGACTTCCCGCCCAAGACGTGACGGCGGGGACATACAAGACCGACGATATGGGGGCTGTCCGGCGCGAGCCGGGCGGCCCCTGCGCGCAGATGGCGCCGGAAAGGGAGGGTTTTCCATGGATCGGATGCATGTATTGCTGCTCGCGCTGCTGGCGCTGGCGCTGGCGGGCTGCGGGGTGCTGGGCGTGCTGCTGCGGCGGGCGCTGCGGCGGGCGGCGCTGCTGCGGGACGCGCTGTCGGAGGCGGGGGAGGGAAACCTGTGCCGGCTGATCAGCGCGACGGGCACGGCGCGGGAGCGCAAGGCGCTGCGGGCGCTGAACGAGGGCCTGGTGCAGCGCAACGCGCGGCGGCAGCGGGCGAAGCGGGCGAGCGCGCCGGTGCGGCCGGAGCGGTGCGACCTGTGCGCGCTGACGCGGGAGGCGCTGGACGCGTGCCGGCCGCTGCTCGAGGGGAGCGGCCTGGTGCTGGACGCGCGGCTGCCGGAGGAGCCGGTCTTTGCGACGGCGGACCCGGCGGCGCTGACGCGGGCGCTGTCGCTGCTGCTGCAGGCGGTGGCGCTGCATCCGGGCGCGCGGGGCGCGCGGGTGCAGGTGCTGCTCTGGCGGGGCGTGCCGTCCGTGCGCGTGGAGGACGACGGCGCGGGCGACATGCCGGATCTGGCGGAGGTGCGCGCGCTGCTGGACCGCCAGCGGGCGGCGCTGGACGCGCAGGCGTCGCGCGAGGGCGCGCGCTTCACGGTCACGCTGGCCGCATAGGGGGAGGGAGAGAAACATAGCGCCGGGGTGCAGGGGCGGGGCGTCCCGCCCCTGCCGGGGGCCGGGGCAGCGCCCCGGAGCCTGCGCCGCAGCGCAAAAAAAAGCGGGCGCTGCAAGCGCCAAAGGCGCGAGAAGCGCGCGCAAACGCCGCATGGGGGCCTCTCGAAGGCGCGCCATGCGGCGTTTTTTGGGGCGCTGCCCCAGGCCCCGGCAGGGGGATGCCCCCCTGCACCCGCGCCAAGGCCCCCATGCGGCAGGGGCGCGTCATGGCCCCGCCCCTGCACCCCGGCGTCCTATGCCCATGCCGTTATTCCGTCTGCGACGCCTCCGGCAGCTCCAGGCCCAGGAACGCCCACAGCTGCTCCCGGTTCTTGTCCATGTTCGCCACCAGCACCGAGCCGCCCCGCAGCTCGCCGTAGCGGTACGTGCCCTGCGCCGGGATCGTGAACTTCTCAAACCCCGCGCCCCGCAGCCGCAGGACGCCCCGCGCCGCCGAGGCCAGCTCCGCCGCGCTCAGGTCCGTGCGGTAGCTGCCCGACAGCGCGCCCATCAGCCGCGTGGCCTCGCCCAGGCCGATGCGCTTCTCGCCGTTGAGCAGCGCGTCCATCACCTTCGCCTGCCGGTCCGTGCGCCCGAAGTCGCTGTCCAGCTGCCGGCAGCGCATGTACGCCAGCGCCTGCGCCCCGTTCAGGTCGCACGCGCCCTCGTGCAGCGGATGGCCGTCATACTCGCCCTCCACCCGCTTCAGATAGGAGGCCTCCTGCGCCGTCAGCTCCACCGTCACGCCGCCCAGCGCGTCCACGATCTCCACCACGCTGGAGAAGTTCACGCTCACATAGCCCTCGATCGGCAGGCCCAGCAGGCCCTCCACGACCTGGACCAGCTCCTCCTCGTCGCCAAAGTGCGCCACCGTGTTCAGCCGGTTCTCCCCGCCGCTGGGCAGCGTCACCTGCAGATCCCGCGCCAGCGACGTGAGCGCCACCCGCCGCGCGCCCATGTCCAGCGTGCACAGGATCATCACGTCGCTGCGCCCGCCCTCTGCCAGCGGGCCCCACTGGTCCGTGCCCATCAGCAGATAGTGCGTCATCCCGCTGCCGCCGAAAAACCACCACGCCGCCGCGCCCGCCGCCAGCGCCAGCGCCACCGCCGCCGCGATGAGCGCGATGAGCGCCGCCTTCTTCTTCCGGTTCATCCGCCAGACCTCCCTTTTGTATGCCCTCACGATAGCATACCCGCCGCCGTTCGTCAACGGAAACTTTCCCGCCCCGTTGTATTTTCCCGCCGCCTGGTGTATAATAAAACGTCTGCATCTGTCTATGCTGGACGGACCGCCCCGCGCGCTCACGACCGCGGCCGCGCCTCCCCGTCCTTCATATAGCGGGGCCGCCCTGCGCCGCCCCGCCCTTCGGACGGCCCCGCCGTCCCTTCCCACCCCCACGGGCCCGCGGACTTCCCCGCGCACGCCCCCGTCCGACGCCTGCCTCGCAGGGGTCTGGATTGTCGCGGCCTGAATCGCCCGTATCCCCCGGCGGCGCGCCCTCTGCGCCCCGCCCGACGACCGTCTATTTGGATAAGAGAAAGGAAATATCTATGCCCGATCAGGAAAACAAGACCCCCGGCGCGCGCGGCGGACGCCGCCTGCCCCGCCGGACCGATACCGCATCCCCGTCCCGTCAGGACCAGCCGGCCCAGCCCGCACAGGCGCAGCCCGCGCGCCGCGCCCGTAAGCCGCGCAAGCCCGCCGCGCCTGCGGCCCCTGCGGCACAGGCACAGCCTGCCCAGCCCGCCGCCCAGGCCCAGCCCGCGCGCCGCGCCCGTAAGCCGCGCAAGCCCGCCGCGCAGCCTGAACAGGCCGCGCCCGCCGCGCAGGGCGTGCGCCCGGCAGCGTCCGCCCCCCGGGCGGCGTCCGCCCCCCGGGGCCGCGGCGCGCGCCGCGTGCGCGTGGTCACCGAGACGGGCGGCAAGCCCGCCATCTCCGCCACGCTGCAGATGGTCGGCCGCAAGCGCGCGTCGCTGAGCAGCCATGCCAGCGCGCACCCGAAGCGCGGGGCGCTGCGCGTGATCCCGCTGGGCGGCATGTGCGAGATCGGCAAGAACATGACCGCCTACGAGTACGGGCGCGACATCATCATCGTCGACTGCGGCCAGTCCTTCCCGGATGAGACCATGCCCGGCGTGGACGCGGTCATCCCGGACTTCACCTACGTGCTGCAAAACCGCGACCGCGTGCGGGGCATCTTCCTCACGCACGGGCACGAGGACCACATCGGCGGCATCCCGTACCTGATGAAGGAGCTGCGCGCGCCCATCTACGGCGGGCGCATGACGATGGAGCTGGTCAAGTACAAGATCGAGGACCGCATGCCCGGCCTGCTCAAGCGCTGCGAGGCGCACACCGTGCGCGACGGCGACGTGATCCAGGCGGGGTGCTTCTCGGTGGAGTTCATCCACGTGAACCACTCCATCGCCGACGCGTGCATGCTCGCCATCCGCACGCCGCTGGGCTATGTGATGCACTCGGGCGACTTCAAGGTCGACTACACGCCCATCGACGGGGGCATCATCAACCTGCAGCGCATCGCCGAGATCGGCCGCGCGGGCGTGCTGCTGTTCGTGTGCGAGTCCACGAACATCGAGGTCAAGGGCTTCTCGGCCAGCGAGCGCCACGTCGGCGAGTCGTTCGCCGGCATGTTCGCCGGCGCCAGGGGCCGCATCTTCGTGGCGACGTTCTCCTCGAACATCTACCGGCTCCAGCAGATCTTCACCGCCGCCGAGCGCCACGGCCGCAAGGTCGCGCTCGTCGGGCGCAGCATGCTCAACGTCTTCAACGCCGCCAACTCCCTGGGCTACATCCAGATGAAGCCCGACACGCTCATCGACATCAGCCAGGTCGACCGCTTCCCGCCCGAGCGCGTGGTCGTCATCTCCACCGGCAGCCAGGGCGAGCCCATGTCCGCGCTCACGCGCATCGCCTTCAGCGCGCACCGCGAGGTCGAGATCGTGCCGGGCGATACGGTCATCATCTCCGCCACGCCCATCCCCGGCAATGAAAAGCCCATCTACAAGGTCATCAACGAGCTGTACAAGCGCGGCGCGAAGGTGTACTACTCCGCGCTGGCCGACGTGCACGCCTCCGGCCACGCCTCGCAGGAGGAGATCAAGCTCGTGCACACGCTCGTGCGCCCGCGCTTCCTGCTGCCCGCGCACGGCGAATACCGCATGCTCTACCAGCACGCCGAGATGGCCGCCGCGCTGGGCATGCCCTGGGAGAACATCTTCATCCTCGGCAACGGCGACATCTTCGAGATCCGCGACGGCAGGGCCGCGATCACGGGCTTCACCAACGGCGCGGCGGTGCTGATCGACGGCTCCACGAGCATCGACGACGCGGACAACCTCGTCCTGCGCGAGCGCAAGCTGCTCAGCGACGACGGCGTGGTCAGCGTGGCGCTGGCCATCGACCGCAAGACCGGCGAGCTGAGCGCGCCGCCCGTCGTGCACGCGATGGGCTTCCTGTACGACAGCGAGTACCAGAAGGTCACCGGCGACTGCGAGCGCCGCGCCGTGGACTTCGCGCGCCGCATGAAGGCGCAGCGCAAGCCCATGCGCGAGTGCGTGCAGCTCATGCAGGGCCAGCTGCGCAGCTTCCTGTACGAGAAGACGAAGCGCCGCCCGGTCGTGATGGTCTCGCTGATCGAGCTGTGACGCAAAAGGAGGCGGGGCCGATGGCCGACGTATACGTCCAGGACGGACGGCAGAAGAAGATCCGCGACGGACACCCCTGGATCTACCGCAACGAGATCGCCCGCGTGGAGGGCGAAACGGAGGACGGCGGCCCCGTGCGCGCGCTGGACGCGCACGGTAGGCTGCTGGGCCACGGCTTTTACAACGGCCGGTCCATGATCACCGTGCGCCTGCTCACGCACCGGGACGAGCCGGCCGACGCTTCGCTCATCGCGCGGCGCGTGCGCGAGGCCGTCGCCTACCGCGACCTTTGCATGCGCCGGGACGACACCGACTGCCGCCGCCTGATCTACGGCGAGGCCGACCGGCTGCCCGGCGTCATCTGCGACCAGTTCGGCCCGGTGGTCGTGCTGCAGGTGCTGGCCCTGGGCATGGAGCGCTGGACGGACGAGATCGTCCGCGCGCTGCAGGGCTGCGTGCCCTCGATGCGCGCCTTGCTTCTCAAGAACGACGACGCCATCCGCGAAAAGGAGGGCATGGAGCGCTTCTCCCGCGTGCTGCTGGGCGAGGTGGGGGAGGAGACGCTCGTGCGCGAGAACGGCCTGACGCTGCGCGTGGACCTGCGGGGCGGGCAGAAGACCGGCTCCTTCCTCGACCAGAAGGAGAACCACCGCTTCCTGCGCCGCTTCGCCCGGGGCGCGCGCGTGCTGGACTGCTTCACCTACGCGGGCGGCTTTGCGCTCAACGCCGCCGCCGCCGGGGCCGCGAGCGTGTGCGCCGTGGACATCTCCGAGGCCGCCTGCGCCCTGGCCCGCGAGAACGCCGCGCGCAACGGCCTGGCCGTGGAGGTCGCCTGCGCCAACTGCTTTGACTTCCTGCGCGCAAAGGGCCGCGAGCGGGCGCAGTACGACGTGGTCGTGCTCGACCCGCCGGCCTTCGCCAAGGCCCGCGCCAACCTCGATGCCGCCCGCCGCGGCTACAAGGAGATCGCGCTCTCGGCCATGCGCCTGCTGCCCGCGGGCGGCGTGCTGGCCGCGCACAGCTGCTCCTACCACATGCCGGAGGACGTCTTCGTCAAGACCACGCTCTCCGCCGCGCAGGACCTGCGCCGCGCCGTGCGCGTGATCACCCTGCGCCGCCAGGACGTCGACCATCCCGTGCTGGCCGGTTACCCCGAGTCCTACTACCTCAAGAGCCTGTGGATGCAGATGCTCGACTGACGGAGGATCCCATGCGCATCGACGTTTACGACTTTGACGGCACGCTCTTCGACGGCGAGTCCACCGGCGCGTTCTGGCGCTACTGCCTGCGCCGCAGGCCGTCGCTCCTGCGCTTTTTGCCCGAGCAGCTGCTGGGCGGCCTGCTCTTCCTGATGGACGCCCAGGCGCTCACGGTGGCCAAGCGCCACTTTCTGTGCTTCCTGCGCGGCGTGGACGCCGAGGCGATGGCGCGGGATTTCTGGAGCGACCCCCGCCGCCTGCGCCGCCTCGCGCCCTGGCTGCGCCGCGCGCCCGGCGACATCCCGTTCGCCATCGCCTCCGCCTCGCCCGCGTTCCTGGTCGCGCCCGCCGCTCGCCGCCTGGGCGCGGATGTGCTCGTCGCCACGCGCGCCGACCCGCGCACCGGCCTCATCCGCGGCGAAAACTGCCGCGGCGAGGAGAAGATCCGCCGCCTGCGCGAGGCGCTGGGCGACTTCTCCGTGCGCGCCATGTACACCGACGACCCCGTCTCCGACGCGCCGCTGCTGGCCATGGCCGAGGAGCGCTACCTCGTGCGCCACGGCCGCGTGACGCGCATGGACTGACGGCCCAAAAACAGAACACTTCGCAAAAGCTGGCTTTTGCGAAGTGTTTTTGCGTATGCGGGCCGTCTCCCCCGCGCTACTCGCCGGGCTCGTCCAGGTGCTCCAGGCCGTAGCGGATGATGTCCTTGGGGTGCTGGTCGGCCAGGGAGTAGAAGATCATCTTGCCGTCGCGGCGGCTCTTGATGAGGCGGGCCTGCCGCAGGGCCTTGAGCTGGTTGGACACGGCGGGCTGGGCCATATCCAGCAGGGCGGCCAGGTCGCCCACGCACATCTCCGGCTCGACGCTGAGCGCGTAGAGGATGCCCACGCGGGAGGCCGCGCCGAGCATGCGGAAGAAGGCGGCCAGCTCCTCCATGCGCCCGGGGTCGATCATGCGCGCGCGCACGGCGCGCACGTGCTGCTCGTCGACGCAGCAGGGGCTGACGTCGGGGCTGTTTTCCGGGCTGTCTTGCATGGGGGCCACCTTCTTTCGGGGAGGCTGCGGGCGCGGCCGGTTCATCCCTTCTATTGTAGGCGGTTTTGCCCGGCGCGTCAAGGCTGGGGGCAGAAAAAAAAGGCGCGGGCCGCGGCCCGCGCCTGGGGATGTGGGGAACGCGTCCGGGCACGGCGCAGGGGGATGGGTCTGCGCGCGCGCCGGGCGTTTCTCCCCCTCAAGGGGTGTGCGCCCCGGAGGGATGAGGTGAGGCTGCTGTCAGGCCTTCTTTTTGAACGGCAGCACGTTGTCCTGGTAGCCGCTGAGCGTGGCCTTGGGGTCGTCCAGCGGCGGGACCTTCTGGGCGAGGACCATTTCGTCCACGGCGTCGAGGATGAGGATGCGCTGCTCCTTCGTGCAGTCGCGGAACAGGCGGACCAGCTGCTTTTCCTGACGGTTGAGATCCATGTCGGCTCCTCCTTTCGCGCGCCGGCGGCTTGTCCGGGCGCAGTTACAGGATACACGTTTTTCCGCCGTTCGTCAACGGATTTCGACGATTTTTTCGGCGAAAAGGGCCAAAAATCGTTCGACAAAATTCGCGATTTATGCCGGTTCTGGATCGACTGGATTCGACAACGTTCGCCTTTCAGGCGATGGCCAGGGCGATCTCCATCATGCGGGTGAAGGTGTTCTGGCGGCTGAGGGCGTCCAGCTCCTCGCCGGTGACGACGCTGTCGGAGATCGTGCACAGGCAAAGGGCCTTCTTGCCGGCGCGGGCGGCGGTCAGGTAGAGGGCGGCGGCCTCCATCTCCACGGCGAGCACGCCCAGCTTTTGCAGCTTGAGCGAGGCGCCGGACTCGTCATAGAACGTGTCCGAGGAGTAGATCGGGCCGACGGTCAGCTTCTGGCCCAGCGCGCGCGCGGCCTGGTCGGCCCGGCACAGCAGCGAGAAGTCGCAGCAGGGCGCGAGGTTGCCGTCAAAGCCGAACTGGCGGCCAAAGGCGGAGTTGGTGTAGGCGCTCATGCCCGCGACGATGTCGCGCAGGCGCAGCTCGGGGCTGAGCGCGCCCGCGCTGCCGATGCGGATGATGGCCTCCACGCCGTAGAAGTGGAACAGCTCGTAGGCATAGATGCCGATGGAGGGCATGCCCATGCCCGAGGCCATGACGGATACGCGCTTGCCCCGGTACAGGCCGGTGTAGCCCTGCACGCCGCGCACGTCGTTGACGAGGACGGCGTCCTGCAAATAGGTCTGGGCGATGAAGCGGGCGCGCAGCGGGTCGCCGGGCATGAGCACGGTCGGGGCGAAGTCGCCGGGCTGGGCGCTGATGTGCGGGGTGGGGGTGTTGGGCTTGTCTGCCATGGGGGAAGCCTCCTTTTTGGGGGTTGTTCAGGCGTCCGGCGTCTGCCGGGCGTCGGGCGCGAGGTGGACCATGCGCTGCGGGATGGACAGGACGATGCCCTCGCGGTCAAACGCGTCCTTGATGAGGCGGCGGAGCTTGCGCTCCACGCCCCAGTGCTCGCCGGGGGCGCACTCGGCGCACACGCGCAGCACCACGCCGCTGTCGGCCAGGTCGACGACGCCGAGCAGCTCGGGCGCGGCGGTCAGGCCCTCCATGCCGGGGAAGCAGGCGGCGAGCGTCTGCTCGAGCACGCGCTGCACGCGGTCGAGCGGCTCGGCATAGTCGACGGACAGGTCGACGAGCGCGCGGTGGAAGCTGCGGGTGTGGTTGGTGACGTTGCGGATCTCGCCGTTGGGCACGACGTGCAGGTCGCCCGCGAAGCTGCGCAGCGCGGTAGAGCGCAGGGACATGCGCTCCACGGTGCCGGTGAATCCAGCGAGCGTGACGGTATCGCCCACGACGTACTGCTCCTCCAGGAGGATGAGCACGCCGGCGAGCACGTCGGTCACGATGGACTGCGCGCCCAGGCCGATGGCGATGCCGCCCACGCCGGCCACCGTGAGGATGGATGCGACGTTGACGCCCAGGGCGCTGATGGCGGCCACGACGATGATGAACCAGACGACGGCGTCGGCGCTGTGCAGCAGCAGCGTCTGCAGGGCGCGGTGGCGGCGGATGGCCTCCTGCGCGCGCTGGCCGGGCAGGCGGGTCAGGCGCTGCACGCCCAGGCGCAGGAGCTTGCGCACGAACACGCCGCACAGCACGATGGCCGCGGCGGTGAGGATGCGCCCGCCCCAGTTGAGCACGCCGGAGAGCAGCGCGTCGCGCAGCGCGGTCAGGGAGAAGCCGTCCATGCGGGGGCCTCCTTTCTTTCCTGTGTGTGTCTATTATTATAATATACGCGCGCCCCGAAGGCAAGGCCGCTGTGCGGCTTCCACTACGGCCCCCGGGCCGCAGTGCGGCCCCCGGCCGCAGTGCGGCTCCCGGCCGCGGCGCGGCTTCCCCTACGGCCCCCGGCCATGGTATGGCCCCCGGCCGCAGTGCGGCCCCCGGGCCGCGGCGCGGCTTCCCCTACGGCCCCCCGGCCATGGGATGGCCCCCGCGCAAAAAGCGCGTCCGGATGCCCGCGCGCTCTTGACAAAGGCTTGACAAAATTTTATAATTTCACCAAAGGGACGGGCCCGGAATCGGGCAGCCGTCCCACAGACGTCCCATTTGATGAAGGAGGTCGTTTCCCATGAAAAAGATCCTCGCTCTGCTGCTCGCGCTCTCGCTCGCGCTTGGCGCGACGTGCGCCCTGGCCGACGATCAGCCGCTGGTGGAGATCATCCTGCCCGGCGCGACGCACGGCTGGACCGCCGCGGTCACCTACTTCGCCGACCAGATGGCCGCCGAGATGGGCCTGAACTACAAGGTCATCAACAGCGCCGACCCCAACGAGCAGGCCGGCCAGCTGGAGCAGGCCATCACCGACGGCGCGGCGTGCGTGGTCGTGCTCCCGCACAACGAGGAGCTCAACGACGCCGTGCAGATGGTGCTGGACGCGGGCATCCCGGTGGTCAACTTTGACCGCAAGCTCGACGCGCCCGTCACCAGCTACGTCGCGGGCGACAACCGCTCCATGGGCGTCAACAGCGCGCACTACATCGCCGAGAAGCTGGAAGGCCAGGGCAAGATCGTGGTGCTCACGTGCGTGTCCTCCGGCTCGGTCAACGACGACCGCCTCGGCGGCTTCCTGGAGACCATCGCCGACATCGCGCCGGACATCGAGATCCTCGGCCAGTATGACACCGGCACCTTCGCGCGCGAGGACGCGCTGACCGTCATGGCCGACGTGCTCATGGCCAACCCGCAGATCGACGCCGTCTTCTCCATGGACGACGAGACGTCCATCGGCGCCTTGCAGGCCATCGAAGAGGCCGGCCGCACGGACATCCGCGCCATCACGGGCGGCGGCGGCTGCCAGGAGTACTTCGGCATGATGGAGGGCAGCGACATCGCCATCTCCTCCGCGCTGTACAGCCCGGCCATGATCGAGCACTGCGTGGAGCTGGCCGCGCAGATCGTCTCCGGCCAGGAGGTCGACGCCCAGGTCATCATCGACGCCCAGATCGTCGACAAGGAGAACGTCGCCGACTACCTCAACCCCGACAGCCCGTACTGACGCGCGGGCGCTCGCCCCGGGCCGGGCCGTCCCGGTTCGGGGCTTCCTTTTCTTTTGCCTCAGATGGGGGGATTCCATGGCGTTGAAAAAGCCCAAAAAGCCCGGGCAGCAGCCCTTTGCGCTGCAGATGCGCGGCATTGAAAAGTCCTTTCACCGCAACGCGGTGCTGCGCGGCGTCGACCTGGCGGTCCGCCGCGGCGAGATCCGCGCGCTGCTGGGCGAAAACGGCGCGGGCAAGTCCACGCTGATGAACATCCTGGGCGGCATCGTGCCCATGGACGCGGGCGAGATCCTGCTGGATGGCAAGCCCGTGCGCATCGCCAGCGCGCGCGATGCCATCCGCCACGGCATCGCGTTCATCCACCAGGAGCTCAACCTCGTGAGCGACCTGCGCGTATACGAAAACATCTTCCTCGGCTGCGAGCTGCGCCGCGGCCTGCGCCTGAACCACTGGGGCATGCGCGTGCAGACGAATCAGATCCTGCGGCATATGAAGCTGCCGCTCTCTGCCGACGCCCTCGTCGGCAACCTGGACGCCAGCTACAGGCAGGTCGTCGAGATCGCGCGCGCGCTGCGCCAGCACGCCCGCATCCTCATCATGGACGAGCCGACCACCTCCCTGACGGATGTGGAGATCCACAGCGTGTTCAAGCTGCTGCGCACGCTGCGCGACCGGGGCATGGCCGTCCTCTTCATCTCGCACAAGCTGGGCGAGGTGCGGGCGCTGTGCGACACCTACACCGTGCTGCGCGACGGCGCGGTCGTCGCCTCGGGCGATGTGAAGGACGTCGACGAGCGCGACCTGGCCCGCTTCATGGTCGGGCGCGACGTCTCCGCCGCGGACGACTACGCCCCCCGCCCCCTGGGCGAGGAGGCGCTGCGCGTGGAGGCGTTCTCCTCCCCCCGCCGGTTCATCGACATCTCCTTCTCCATGCGCGCGGGCGAGATCGTGGGCTTCACCGGCCTGCTCGGCGACGGGCGCAGCGAGCTGTTCTCCGCCATCTTCGGCTGCGACCCGCACGTCACCGGCAGCATGTTCGTCGGGGGCCGGCGCGTGCGCGTGCGCTCCACCGAGCAGGCGCTGCGCCTGGGCATCGGCTACGTGCCGCGCAACCGCAAGGAGAACGGCATCGTCAAGGACATGAGCATCCTGCACAACGCCTCGCTCGTCACGCTGCGCAGCCTGCGCCGCCGCCACCGCCCCGGGCTGGATCTGCGCCTGGAGCGCGAGCGCTTCGCCCGCCGCGCGCAGGAGATGCGCATCCGCATGGGCTCCATGGACGACGCGATCACCAGCCTGTCGGGCGGCAACCAGCAGAAGGTCGTGCTCGCCAAGTGGCTGGACGCAAACCCGCGCGTCATGATCTTTGACAACCCGACCCAGGGCGTCGACGTGGGCGCCAAGGAGGAGATCTACGCGCTCATCCGCGGCCTGGCCGCCTCGGGCGTGGCCGTGGCGGTGCTCTCCAGCGAGGCGCAGGAGATCATCCGCCTGTGCGACCGCACGTTCGTGCTCTACCATGGGCTCATTCAGGACGAGCTGCCCCGCGAGCGCATGACCGAGGAGAACATCATGCTGTTGGCCACCGGCGGAGACCTGGCCGGCGCGCAGGACGTTGTGGGAGGGAACGACTGATGCAAGCGACGAACGCCCCGCGCATCCGGGGCCGGCTGCGCCGGCTCTGGCGCGAAAACCCCTATTTCAGCACCGGCATGGCGCTGGCGCTGCTGCTCATCGTCATGACCGGCGTGCTCGTGTGGAAGAACGACTTTGACTCCTTCGCGGCCTTCGGCCGCTCCTGGGTCTCCAACTGCGTCAACATCTGCCGCAACAACGCCGTCGTGGGCATCATCGCCCTGGGCATGACGCTGGTCATCCTCACCGGCGGCATCGACCTGGCCGTCGGCTCCACGATGGTCGGCATGGGCACCATCCTGCTCGTGCTCATGGATACGGGCAAGGCCGGCGCGCTCGGCGCGCTGGGCCTCGCCGGCATCCCCGCCATCCTCATCGCCTGCGCGGCGTGCATGGCCTGCGGCGCGGGCGCCGGCGCGCTCATCGGCGTGGGCGTCACCAAGGGGCGCATTCCCCCGTTCATCGTCACCCTCGGCGCGATGAACATCATCCGCTCGCTCGCCCAGCACTTCATGCAGGGCCGCGCCGCCCCCGCCGTGCCCGACGCGTTCAAGCTGCTGAGCAACCAGGTCGTGCTCGGACAGCGCATCCTGCCCGTCGTCTACTGGCTCGTGCTGGCGCTGCTGCTGCACTGGGTCAGCCGCAACACCGCCTTCGGCCGCCACGTCTACGCCGTGGGCTCCAACGCGCGCACCACCCGCCTGTCGGGCATCAACGTCGACCGCGTGCTCGTGAAGGTCTATGCGCTCGAGGGCCTGCTCATCGGCATCGCCGCCATCGTCGAGAGCGCGCGCATGGGCTCCATGAACACCGCCAACGCCGGCCAGGGCTACGAGCTGGACGCCATCGCCGCCGTCGTCGTGGGCGGCACGCGCATGAGCGGCGGGCGCGGCTCCATCCTCTCCACGGTGATCGGCATGCTCATCATCGGCGTGATGAACACGCTGCTCAACCTGCTGGGCGTGCCCCCGTTCCTGCGCGCCGCGTTCAAGGGCGCGATCATCATCCTGGCGGTGCTGCTGCAGCGCAAGGACGCCGAATGACCCGCACAGACAGACCGGAGGGCTTGCGCCGCTCCGGCCTTTTTGTAGGGATTGGCAGATATTGCATGCGCGTTTTGTGCAAAGGGCTTGCGCCGCGCCGCCCGCGGATGGTATACTGAAACGGATACCCACCGTACGGCCAACCGGCCGCGCGCGAAAGGAGCGATCCCCTTGCAAACCATCGAGACGGACAAGACGGTCGTCAACGTGCTGGTCTGGCCGTCAGACCGGCCATGGACCGGGCGCTATGCCACCAGCGGCACGGTGGAGGACGGGCGCTGCACGCTCGTGCTGACCGAGCGCGTCTTTCGCGACCCCAAGCGCGCCAACGCGGCCTATCGCCGCTTTGCGCGGCGCATGGAGCGCGCCGGGCTGCAGCCGCCCAACGTCGTCTTTCATGAGATGACCTCCGAGGCGTCCAAGGGGCTGTTCTGCGTGCTCTCGCCGCGCCAGTCGCTGTTCAACACCGCGTGCCCGCCCGGCCCGGTCAGCCTGCTGGACGTGGGCAGCGACGAGCGGCGCATGGTCATGGGCATGGTGCGCACGCCCTAATACTCGCGCCGCACCACCAGCAGCAGCCCCAGGCCCGTGGCCGCCAGCAGCGCCGCCGCCCACAGCATCGCCTGCCAGTCGCCCTTCGTCGCGCCCAGGAACGTGGGCGTCTCCAGCGTCACCTGCGCCACGTTGCTGATGCCCGGCGTCTGCGCGCCCGCGCGGTAGGTGCCGAACAGCCCCAGCAGCCGCTCGCGCTCGCCGCCCGGCAGCGCCTGCGCCTGCACCACAAACTCAATCCGCTCCGCCGCCGGGATGGGCTGGCCGTCGCCGCCCGTCGCGGCGGCGTCCATGTGCACCTGCCAGCTGACCGTGTCGCCCGCAATCTTGCCCGACAGGCCGCGCGTCACCAGCCGCGCCACGCGCAGCCCCTCCGGCAGCGCCGCCTGCAGCGTCACATCCGCCGCGGCCGCGCCCGCGTTCTCCAGCACGAGCGCCACGGTCATCTCCTCGCCCGGCGCCAGCCGCTCCGCGTCGCAGACCGTCTGCAGCGTCAGCAGCGGGCCCGACACCGTCAGCCGCTTGGGCGGCAGCTTCTCCCCGTCCGCCACGACCTCGCCCACCAGCAGCCGCCGGCCGCTCTTCACGCCGTCCAGCGCGTCCGCCGCCACCTGCACCCGCGCCACGCCCACCGCGTAGCCCGGCCGCAGCAGCGCCCCGTCCGCATACGCCGCCGCCGGCGCCTGCATCTCCCACACGAGCGCGCCGTCCTCCACGCGCGCCGCGCCCGGCATGTCCAGCGCCTGCGCGATCAGCCCCTCCGGCAGCGACAGGCGCACCTGCGTCTCCCCCGCCGCCGGGCCGCGGTTCGCGCACAGCACCGTGTACAGCACCTCGCCCTCCGGGTGCGCCGTGTCCGCGCTCGCGTTCACCTGCACGCTCACCCGCGGCGAACACAGCCGCAGCGCCTTCGCGTCCTGGTACAGCCGGCTGTCCCGGCTCAGCGTCACGATCGCGTCCGCCGTGCGCAGGCCCTCCTCGCCGCCCGCCGCCTCGAGCGCCGTCAGCGTCCAGGTCATGCGCGTGCGCGACGGGATCACCGCGCCCGCCTCGTCCAGCGTCGCGGGCGGCAGCTCGCCCGCCCACTGCGCCGCGTCGCCCCCGACCTCAAAGCAGCCCTCCGTCAGGTCCAGCCGCAGCGTCGCATCAAGCGCCCACAGGTATGGATTCTCGATCACCGCCTCGAGCGTCGCCGTCTCGCCGTCCTGCAGCGTCAGCCGGTCCGCCTCGAGCACGAGCGACAGGTCCCGCGCGCCGCTCTGGCGCAGCGCCTCCACATAGCGCGCAAGGCCCGCCTGCGTATCGGCCCACACGCGCGCCCAGTCCAGCCCCTCGCCGTGCGCGCGCAGCGGCAAGAGCGCCAGCAGCAGCAAAAGGGCCGCCCGACGGATGCATCTTCTCACCTTGATCCCCTCCTCATGGCATTAGCATGCCATGGCGGGGACGGTTTATGCAGCCGTGGACGGCCTTTGCGCCTTCAGCGCAGCACGTCGTGACAGATCGTATTGCCGCCGCCCTGGCGCGCGCGGCGCAGCGCGGCCTGCGAGCGGGCCAGGGTCGAGCCCCAATTCTGGTCGCCGCCGAGCACCAGCGACACGCCGATGGACAGCGTCGAGTGGCAGGGCGGCATCTCTCCGAAGAACTGCGCCTCCACGCCCGCGCGCAGCGCCTCGCAGCGCATGAGCGCATCCTTCAGGCTGATGGCGCTGAGCACCAGCAGCAGCGCGTCGCCCTCCCAGCGGGCGACCAGGTCGCTCTTGCGCGTGTGCCCGTCCACATACTGCCCCAGCGCGACGAGGAATTTCTCCGCCGTGTCGCGCCCGTTCAGCTTGCGCAGCGCGGGCAGGTCGTCCGGATACAGCAGCGCGAACGCCGCCGTCGCGCCCCCGTCCAGCAGCGCCTCGGCGCTCAGCTGCATGAAGCGCGGATGGTTCGCGTCCAGCCAGCCGGTCATGGCCGCCTGCGTCAGAAACCCGGTCGCCGGGTCCACAAACGCCGCGGTGCGCAGCTCCGCATACGCCCGGCGCAGCTTCGCCTGCTCGCTGAGCAGCTGCTCGCGCGCCGCGCGCAGCCGCCGCTCGTTCTCCTGCCGCTCCCGGTCGCTCTGGCGCCGCCCGGCGCGCAGCGCCGCGTACGCCGCCGCCAGCAGCGCCGCCGCCAGCAGCAGCAGCGACAGCCCGAACTGCAGCAGCACCGGCCGCAGCGCGTCCGGCAGCGCCTCCGCCGCGCCCGCCGCGACCGCGCCGCGCACGAGCACGAAGATGCGCTGGCTGAAGAAAAACACGTCCAGCGCAAACCCGAGCGCGAAGACCGCCAGCGTCAGCGCGAGCGGGCGGCCGATGCGCGTCCTTTGCATGCTGCTCTCCTCCTCTGCCGGCCCGGCGGCATGTGTCGGATTTTACTTTAGCGTATCGCGCGCCATTTGTCAAGCGGGGCCCCGGCGCATCCGCCGGAGCCCCGCTTTTGCCTGCGCCTCAGCGGCGCGCATAGGCCACCCGCCTGCGCGCCGCTAGGCGGCGGCGCAGCTGCGCGGGCGTGAACTGGCTGGCGACCTCGACCGTCGCGCAGACCTTGTCCGAAAGCGTGACCACAAAGCTCTCCGCATAGCGCGGCAGCGTGTAGCCCAGCGGGAACATGTGGCTCTCGATGATGTTCTCCTCCCGCGGCGTCAGCGTGAAGTACTGCCGCGCGTTTTGCAGCGCCACCAGCGGATGCCGGTGCGCGTGGTTGCCGCAGGTCGGGCCGCTCACGTGCCAGTCGTAGAAGAACAGGTCGTGCAGCAGGCCGCCTCGCGCCGCCTCCCGCGCGCGCAGGCCCAGCCGCGCCGCGATGCGAAAGCTCATATATGCCACGTACAGGCTGTGGTCCAGCCGCGACACGCTGCCATGCTGCTGGTAATCGCCCAGCGCCTGCACCTTCGGGTGCGCGAGCAGGTCCTCCGTCTCGCGCAGGAACGCCTCGAATGAATCGTCTCTGGACAACGGTATCACCCCTTCACGCATTCAACGCGGCAGGGCCGCATTTTCTTCCCGCCCGCCTTGCGCGCAGCGCGTCCGTCTGCTACACTGTGGGGGGATATCTCTATCATAGCACAAACGGGGCGCGAAAACACGCCCATGCGCAAAAAATTCTCGGGAGGGATCCGCATGTACGACATCGCCATCGTCGGCGCAGGCCCCGCCGGCCTCTCCGCCGCCATCACCGCCCGCCAGCGCGGCCGCGAGGCGCTCGTGATCAGCCGCGCCGATCAGCGCGGCTGGCTCGCCCGCGCCGAGCGCATCGACAACTACCCCGGCCTGCCCGCCGTCTCCGGCCCGCAGCTGCTCGCCGCCCTGCGCGAGCACGCCGCCCGGATGGGCGCGCAGTTCATGGACGGCCTTGTGCAGCAGATCCTGCCCATGGGCGACGCGTACGCCCTCTCCGTGGGCAGCGACTTCGTGCAGGCCCGCCGCGTCATCCTCTGCATGGGCGCGCGACAGCCCCGCCTGCTCCCCGGCGAGGACGCGCTGCTCGGCCGCGGCGTCAGCTACTGCGGCACCTGCGACGGCATGCTCTACCGCGGCAAGGCCGTCGCCGTCGTCGCCGAGAGCGCCGAGGCCGTGCACGAGGCCGGCTTCCTCGCCGGCCTGGCCGCGCACGTGCGCTACTTCGGCAAGCCCGACCCCGCCCTCGACCCCCGCGTCGAGGTGATCGACGCCCGCCCCGAGGCCATCCTCGGCGAGGACCGCGTGCTCGCCCTGCGCGCCTCCGGCGTCGACTACGAGACCGACGGCGTGTTCATCTTCCGCGACGCAGTCGCCCTCTCCGCCCTGCTGCCCGGCCTTTTGCACGACGGCCCCTTCATCCGGGTCGACCGCGCCATGCGCACCAGCCTGCCCGGCGTCTTCGCCGCCGGCGACTGCGCCGGCAAGCCGCTCCAGGCCGTCAAGGCCGCCGGAGAGGGCTGCGTCGCCGCCCTCTCCGCCTGCGAGTAGCCGGGGCCCCCCCGGGCTCCGCCCGGACCCGGTCGGGGGAGGATGCCCTCCCCCGACACCCCCGCGCTAAAGGGCCGCACGGTGTGCGGCCCTGTTTTTATATGCGAAAGGCCCGCGCAATACGCAGGCCCTTGGCGGCGGGGTGCAGGGGGACACTGTCCCCCTGCCGGGGGTCCCGGGGGCAGCGC
>CHCFC05602__coassemble_460_pt1 | contig 20112 bp, 20 predicted proteins | sample CHCFC05602__metabat2_high_PE_016 | metagenome-assembled genome bin CHCFC05602
ACACGGGCGACACGCTCTGCCGGGCCGTGCTCGACGGACGGGAGTTGCCGGTCGGAGAAACGCCGTAAAGGTCCTTGATTCCCCCCTCCGAATGCAAAAGGCGCATCATTCTGCGAATGATGCGCCTTTTTTTACGCCAGGCCCTCGATCAGCTCCAGCAACAGCGAGGCGATCCGCTCCGGCGGCTCGTGCCCGTCCCGGTTGATCCACTGCTTCACCATATGATAGCAGCCGTACGTCAGAAAGCACGACGCATAGCCCAGCTCCTCCGCGCTGTAGCGCGAGGCGAGCACCTTGGCGATCTCGCCGCGGATGTACGGCATGTGAAACAGCCGCTCCGGGAACTGCGGGTCGATGTTGTTGTTGATGAGCATGCGGCTCAGCTCGATATTCTCCTCCAGGTACGTGCACACGCGCGTGAGCGACTCCGCCCGATCTGTGCCGTCCTCCATCAGCGTCTCCTGTACTGAGCGCAGCAGGTCGTCCTCGATGTCCTTGAGCAGATCGAACGGACTGCCGTAATACTTGTAGAACGTCGTGCGGTTGATGCCCGCCTGCTCGCACAGCTCGCGCACCGAGATCTTGTAGATGCTCTCCTCCTTCAGCTGCCGGATCAGGCTCTCCTTGAGCAGGCGCTTGGACAGCATCACCCTTTGGTTCACCTTTTCCTCCATCTGCACACCTTCTTTTGCCCGGTCAGTCGTTTTGCTCAACACTCTTGCTCCATGTGTCGTTTTTGCGTCACCTAAAAAGAATCAGTTGATTGTAAGATCAACATGTGTTTAGTATAATACCAGTGGACGGATTTGTCAACAGACGGAAACCAAAAATCCATTTTTTGAAAGATCGCATGCGGAGGATGTCATGAGCTATATTACCTTTGAACATGTCAGCAAGCACTACCACATGGGGGAAAACGTCGTCAAAGCGGTGGATGACGTGAGCTTTGAGATCGAGAAGGGCGAACTATGCGTGGTGCTCGGGCCCAGCGGCGCGGGCAAGACGACGATTCTCAATCTGCTGGGCGGAATGGACCATGCGACGGGCGGCACGATCATCGTGGGCGGCAAGGACGTCACGGCGCTGCACGGCGCAGAGCTGACCGAGTACCGGCGCACGGACGTGGGGTTTGTCTTTCAGTTCTACAACCTGATGCCCAACCTCACGGCACTGGAAAACGTGGAGCTGGCCCAGCAGGTGTGCAGGGATGCGCTCGACCCGCGCAAGGTGATGGAACAGGTGGGCCTGGGCGACCGGATGAACAACTTTCCCGCGCAGCTGTCGGGCGGCGAGCAGCAGCGCGTGTCGATCGCGCGGGCGCTGTGCAAGAACCCGGCGCTGCTGCTGTGCGACGAGCCGACGGGCGCGCTGGACTCGAAGACGGGCGTGCAGGTGCTGCGGCTGCTGACGGACATCAGCCGCGAACACGGCGCGACGGTCGTGATCATCACGCACAACGCGTCCATCGCGCCGCTGGGCCGGCGCGTCATCCGCGTCAAGAACGGCGGGATCGAGTCGGTCGACCTGTGCGACCATCCCGCAAGCGTGGAGGAGATCGCATGGTAAAGAACATGCTGCGCCGCAAGCTCGCGCGAGACATGCAGCGTTCCGGCATGCAGTTCATCGCGCTGATCCTGCTGTGCGTGCTGGGCACCTTTCTGTACGCGGGCTTGGACGGCATTGCGCGCATGGCCGAGGCGACCAACGCGCGGTATTTTGAGGAAAACCGTCTTGCGCACTTCTGGATCACGCTGCAGAGCGCCGACCGCCAGGCGCTTGCGGATGTCCGGGCTGTGCCGGGCGTCCAGACCGCGCGCGCGCGCTTCTCCCTGGACATGGAGACGACGCTGCCCGGCGAGCCGACGCTGTGCGTCACCGGCTATGACGGCCCGATGGACATCAACGTGCCGATCGTCGAGGAGGGCGAAGCGCTCTCCGAGAGCGACCTGCGCGGCTGCCTGGTGCAAGCGGGTTTTGCGCAGGCGCACGATCTATCCCCGGGCGATCCGGTGACAGTGCGCTATGGGGATGCGGACTACACGTTCTTTGTGCGCGGCATCGTCTACAGTCCGGAGTTCATCAGCGTGTCCGACGGCGTCTCCGCCGACCCCGAGACATACGGCTTCATCCTGGTCAACGCGCGCGCGTTTGCGCAGGCGCCGCTCACGCAGATCGTCGTGCGCCTGGAAGACGGCGCCGACGAAGACGCCGCGCGCGCCGCGCTGGAGGCGGCGCTGCCGGGCGCGTTCGTCGTCGGCCGCAGCGCGCACCGCAGCACGGCCGCGGCGCAGGACAACGTCTACATGTTCAGCGCGCTGTCCATCGTCTTCCCGCTGGCTGCCTACGTCGTGGCGGCGCTGATTGTCATGACGACGCTCACGCGCATGATCGACAAACAGCGCATGGAGATCGGCACCCTGCGGGCGCTGGGCTTCCCGGCGGGGCAGATCCAGCGCCACTATCTGGCCTATGCGGTCTGGCCCGCGCTGATCGGCTCGGTGCTGGGCGCGTTTTTGGGCCATGAGACGCTGCCCCGGCTGATCTGGGCGCTGCTCATCGGTCAGAATGAATACCCCTATCGCATCATCCCGCCGATCTCGCCGTCCACGTGGACCATTGTCGTCCTCACGGTGGCCATGAGCGCGCTGATCTGCCTTTGGACCTACCGGCGGACGGCGCGGGAGACGGCCGCTTCGCTGCTGCGGCCCAAGCCGCCGCGTTCAGGACAGCGCATCCTGCTCGAGCGCATCCGGCCGCTGTGGCGGCGCTTCGGCTTCAACCAGAAGATGGTCGCGCGCAACCTGCTGCGCAACAAGATGCGCACGCTCGTCTCCTGCATGGGCCTGCTCAGCTGCAACGCGCTGATCATCGCCTCCATCGGCCTGCAGGATTCGGTCGTCCTGACCGCCGAAAACCACTACCTGCACGCGCTGGGCTACGACGTGCGCGCCAACCTCACCGCCGACGCGGACGAGGCGGACGCCTACCGGGCGCGCCTGGACGCCGCGGCGGTCGAGTGCATCATGGAGACCTCCGTCAGCGCCTCCTTTGGCGGCCAGAGCCGCACGACGCTGCTCACCGTCGTCGAGGACGACCAGCAGATGCTGCGCCTGGGCTCCCATGAGACGCTCGTGGTCATCGAGCCGGGCGGCGTCGCGCTCACGGACAAGCTGGCTGACCAGCTGGGCGTGAAGGTGGGCGACACGCTCTCCATGCGCCTGCCAGGCGACGACGAGCCGTTCACGCTGCCCGTGGGTCAGATCGTGCACAACAACTTCGTGCAGGGCACGTACATGAACCGCACGACGTGGGAGTCGCTGCGCAAGGGCGCCTTCGTGCCCACGGCGGTGCAGCTGCTCGCCCCGACGGACGCCTGCATCGCGCAGCTAGAGGAGATGGATGAAGTCGTGAGCCTGGATTACACCGCCGTCCAGGTCGAGGATGCGCTCGTCTCGCTGCACACGGTCTCGTCCGTGTTCCTGGTGCTGACGTTCATCGCGCTGGCGCTGGCGTTCGTCATCTGCTACAACATGGGCCTGATCAACTTTGCGGAGCGCACGCGCGAATATGCGACGCTGAAGGTGCTGGGCTATCATCAGCGCGAGATCCGCCGGCTCATCCTGCGCGAGAACATCATCATCTCGCTGGTCGCGATCGCGCTGTCCATCTGGCCGGGCATTGCGCTCACGGATATCATCCTCATCGTGTGCGAGACCGACTCCGTGCGCTATGTCGGCCAGGTGCCGGCCTCGGCCGTGGCGATCAGCTGCGTCGCCACCTACGCGTTTTCCATGTTCATCCAGCGGCTGCTCGTGCACAAGGTGCGCTCCATCGTCATGGTCGAGGCGCTCAAGTCCGTCGAGTAAACCTGCCATTCATTTGGAAAGGAAGGAATGTCCTCATGAAAAAGCTGTCTGTCCTGTTGCTATGCGCGGCGCTGATCTGCGCGTCCTGCCCGGGCCTTGCGCAGGCCGATTCCACGGCCGCAAGCGTCAACGCCTCGATCGTCTCCTCCACGACGCACTTCGTCACCGCGCCGTTTGCGGGCACGCTGCTGCCCTTCACCCTGGAGGCTGGCGAACGCGTGACGGCCGGCGACGCGCTCTTTGAGCTGGACACGGTCAAGGTCTACGCGCCGCAGTCCGGCACGCTGAGCGCCGTGTTTGCCGCGCCCGGCGATGCAGCCGCCGACATCATTGCGCGCTACGGCGCGCTGGCCGTCGTCGAGCCGGAGCTGTCGCTGTACGTGGCGGCCTCCACGTCCACCGCAGACAAGGACGACGAGGACAAGTACCTGCACGCGGGCGAGACGCTCTACCTCAAGTGCGGCAGCGAAAAGGGCACGGGCCGCGTCACGTCCGTCTCCGGAAACGACTACACCGTTGAAATCCTCACCGGCGACTTCGTGCCGGGCGACACCGTGCGCTGCTACCGCGACAGCGGGCACGACTCGGACAGCATGACCGGTTCGGGCAAGGTGCAGCGCTATGCCGACAGCGCCGTCACGGGCAGCGGCCGCGTGCTGCGCGTGCATGCGCAGGCGGGCGACGCCGTGCGCGCGGGCGATCTGCTCTTCGAGCTGGTGGATGCCGCCAGCGCGCCCCCGACCGACGATTGCACCGTGGCGGCGCCGGCCGACGGCGCCGTGCTCTCCGTGGACGTGACGCCCGGCGCGCAGGTCTATCAGGGCCAGCTGCTGTGCCGCATCGCGGACCTGACGGCGCTAGAGCTCAGCGCCGAGGTCGACGAGGTGTACCTGAGCCGCCTGAGGGTGGGCGACGCGGTCTCCTTTGTGATGGACGCCTACCCGGAGGAGACGCTGACCGGCGTCGTCACCGACATCCGTCCGCTGGGCGAAACCCGCCAAAACGCCGCCTACTTCGACGTACGCATCTCCCTGCCCGAGGGCCACAGCCTGCTGCCGGGCATGAACGCCACGGTCTATCTCAACTGACAGATACGCCGCGCGCCGGGCACATGCCCGGCGCGCTTTTTCATGCTTCCAGCGCAATGGCCTTCAGCCGCTTCATCGTCTCATCCCCGCCGCGCCCGAACCGGTCGTGCAGGCGCACGTACTCGCCGCAGAGCCGGTCATAGACCGCCGCCGCCCGTCCGTCGGGCCGGTATGTACGCGCCACGCCGCTGCCCATCGCCCGCGCGGCCTGCGCCGCCGTGGGGTGAACGCCCGCCGCGACGGAGGCAAAGATCGCGCTGCCCAGCGCCGGCCCGTTCGCAGTCTCGCACACGTGCACCGGCAGGTTCAGCACGTCCGCATAGATCTGCATGGCCAGCGGATTCTTCAGCGCGACGCCGCCGCTGGCGTAGAACGCATCCACCGGCACGCCGTGGGCGCGGTAGTTTTCCAGGATGACGCGCGCGCCGTAGGCAGTGGACTCCAGCAGCGCGCGGTAGATCTCCTCGGGCGTCGTGCGCAGCGTCAGGCCCATCAGCAGGCCGCTCAGGTCCGCGTCGGCCAGGACGCTGCGGTTGCCGTTCCACCAGTCCAGCGCGAGCAGGCCGCTCTGACCGGGGCGCAGCCGCGCCGCCCGCTCGGTCAGCAGCGCCTGCACGGACAGGCCGCGCGCACGCGCCTCCTGCGCCACGCATTCGGGCGCGCAGGCGCGCTCAAACCAGTGGAACTGGTCGCCCACGCTGCTCTGGCCCGCCTCATAGCCTGCATAGCCGGGCAGCACGCCGTCCCGAACCGCGCCGCTCATGCCCGGCACGGGCCGGAGCGCCTCGCCCATGACGACGTGACAGGTCGACGTGCCGATGATCGCCAGCAGCTTGCCCGGCCCGTCGATGCCGGCCGCGGGCACGCATACGTGCGCGTCAATGTTGCCCGCCGCCACGGGAATGCCCGGCGTCAGCCCGCAGCGCGCCGCTGCCGCCTGCGTCAGGCGGCCCGCGCAGCTGCCCAGCGCGACGACCGGCCCGCCCGCCTTCTCCTGCGGCGCGCGCGCGAAGGCCGGGTTCAGCCCGGCAAAGAACGCCTCATCCGGAAAACGGCCCGTGTAGAACGCCTTGTAGCCCAGGCAGGCGGCGCTGCGCGTCTGCCGGCCGGTCAGCTGCCAGATCAGGAAGTCCACCGCCTCCGCGTAGTGCGCCATCGCGCCGTAGACCTCCGGCGCCTCCTCCAGCACCTGCAGCAGCTTGGGGAAGAACCACTCCGCATTGACCAGGCCGCCGTACAGCGGCAGCCACGGCTCGCCGCGCCGCCGCGCCAGTTCGGTCATGCGCCGCGCCTGTCCCTGCGCCGCGTGGTGCTTCCACATCATCATGTAGGCGTGCGGCACGCGCCGGAACCGCGCATCAAAGCACAGCGGCACGCCCTGCGCATCCACCGGCAGCACGGTGCTGGACGTGCAGTCCAGCCCGATGCCCACGATCTGCGCCGGGTCGGCGGCCTGCGCGAGCGTGGAGAGGATGTAAAACAGCACGTCCAGATAGTCCTGCGGGTCCTGCAGCGCCCAGCCGGCGGGCAGCGGCACGCCGCACGGCAGCGCGCGGTCGAGCACCGCATGCGGATAGTCCATGGAAGCGCTGGCGATCTCCCGGCCGGTCGCCGCGTCGGCCAGCACGCCGCGCCCGCTCAGGGAACCAAAATCAATACCGATGACATACATGGGGCGTCCCCCTCTCGCTTGATCTACCGTATTTATAGCACATTCTGCGCGCGGCCACAACCCCTTTGCCGGCCTGCGCGTTTTTTTGCGCAACCCGGCTTCTTCCTTCTTATCCCGCTGTTTGCCGCTGCCGAACCCGCTCAAAAAGTTTAGAGATTGTAAATTTCACGTCTCCATACCGTAAGAGAGACGGCATCCAGAATCCGCACGTTTTTTCATGCGCCCCTCAAAAGCCGAACGAACGAAAAATGTCCTTGTAAACTTTGCGAAAATCGCTTGACAAAATGCGCGGAATATGGTTTAATCTCTGTCGCAACATAACCTTGAAGTATCGTATTTCTAAACTCTTTATCTATTTTTTCGATTTTTCGGCGCATCGCGCCCTCCAGGAGGCTTCCATGCAGACCATTCTTTCCATCCGCGACCTTCGCGTCGTCTTTGAGGACGGATTCACCGCTCTGGGCGGCGTCAGCCTGGACATCGGGCAAAACGAATTCGTCACGCTGCTTGGGCCGTCCGGCTGCGGCAAGACGACGCTGCTGCGCTGCATCGGCGGGTTTGAGACGCCCACCGGCGGCGAGATCCTCTACAAGGGGCAGAACATCATCCCCCTGCCGCCCTACAGGCGCAACATCAACACGGTCTTTCAGCGCTATGCGCTCTTCCCCCACCTGAACGTCGCGCAGAACGTCGCGTTCGGCCCGGGGCTGCGCGGCGCGGACAAGCGCCAGACGGCCGCGGAGGTCTCCCGCATGCTCGGCCTGGTCGGCCTGGCCGGGTTTGAAAAACGGCGCATCGCCAGCCTGTCGGGCGGGCAGCAGCAGCGCGTGGCCATCGCGCGCGCGCTGATCAACAGGCCCGACGTGCTGCTGCTGGACGAGCCGCTGGGCGCGCTGGACCTGAAGCTGCGCCGGGAGATGCAGGGCGAGCTCAAGCGCATCCAGCGCGAGAGCGGCATCACGTTCATCTTCGTGACGCATGACCAGGAGGAGGCGCTGACCATGAGCGACCGCGTCGCCGTGATGAGCGCCGGAAAGATCCTGCAGCTGGGCACGCCCGAGGACATCTACAACGAGCCGCAGAGCGCGTTCGTAGCTGACTTCATCGGCGAGAGCGACATCCTGCCCGGCACGATGGTGCGCGACCGGCTGGTGCGTTTTCTGGGCTGCGACTTTCCGTGCGTGGACGTGGGCTTTGGCCAGGATGCGGCGGTGGACATCGTACTGCGCCCCGAGGATGTCAAGTTGCGCCCCGAGGACGACCCGACCTGCGCCGCCATGCCCGCGGGCGAGGTGACGTCGCTGCTGTTCAAGGGCGTGCACTATGAGATGAAGGTGCGCGTGGGCGGCGACACGCTGCTGGTGCACTCCACGCATGCGCGCCCCGTAGGCACGCGGGTGCGTCTGTTCGTCGCGCCGGAGGACATCCAGGTCATGCACAAGAGCGACAGCTCGCCTGACGTGCTCAAGCGCCACGCGCAGCGCGCGCAGTGAAGGGGGCCAGCGCATTGAAGAAGAAAAACCGGGCGTTGCTCGTGCCCTTTGTGCTGTGGGCGGCGATCTTCATCGTGCTGCCGCTGCTGATGATCGTCTATTACGGCGTTACCGTCGAGGTCACGCCGCCCTATGAGGAGATCGTGCAGGCGGATGGCAGCGTTGCGTTCGCGCTCGAGGATGGCGCCGTCACCGCCGAGCGCCCGCAGAAGGAGACGGTCTTCTCGCTGTCCAACTTCCGGCGTATGCTCGAGCCCACCTACCTCAAACTGCTGGGCCGTTCGCTCAAGATCGCCGCGATCACCACAGGCATCTGCCTGCTGCTGGGCTATCCCGTGGCCATGATCCTCAGCGGGCGCGACTTCAAGCGCCCCGCGCTGTGGCTGATGCTGATCATCCTGCCCATGTGGATGAACTTCCTGCTGCGCACCTACGCCTGGATGAGCATCCTGGAAAACAGCGGCATCCTCAACAGCTGGATCGCCGCGCTGCGCGAGGCCGTGCCCGCGCTGGACGCGTGGCTCACCGACCGCGGCGTGGGCCGCAAGATCATCTTCCTCTACAATGAAAACGCGGTCATTCTCGGCATGGTCTACAACTACCTGTCCTTCATGATCATGCCCATCTACACCGTCATCGTCAAGATCGACCGCAGCCTGCTCGAGGCCGCGGCAGACCTGGGCGCCAGCCCGACCCAGAGCTTCCTGCGCGTGACGCTGCCCTATTCGCTGCCGGGCGTGCTGGAGGGCGTGACGATGGTGTTCGTGCCCGCGGTGACGACGTTCGTCATCAGCCAGCTGATGGGCGGCGGCAAGGTGCCGCTCATCGGCGACATCATCCAGAACCAGTTCGGCAAGTCCAGCGACTGGCACTTCGGCTCCACGCTGTCGCTGCTGGTCATGGTGGTCGTGCTCGCGTTCATGGGCGCGCTCAACCGCATCGACAGGGAAGAGGCGGCCCAGAAGGAGGTGCGCATCCTCTGATGAAAAAGGCGCTGCGCCGGGCGTACATCGCGCTGATCATGGCGTTCCTGTACGCGCCGATCGTCCTGCTCATCCTCTACTCGTTCAACGACAGCAAGTCCCGCGCGGTGTGGGGCGGGTTCACGCTGCGCTGGTATCAGGAGCTGTTTTCCGACACGGCCATCCTCTCCGCGCTGGGCACGACGCTGACCGTCGGCCTGCTCTCCGCCGTCATCTCGACCGTGCTGGGCACGGCGGGCGCCATTGCGCTGTTTCAGCTGCGGCGCAGGCCGCGCCATGCGCTGCTGAGCGTGATCAACCTGCCGATGCTCAACTCCGAGGTCGTCACCGGCGTCTCGTTGATGCTGCTGTTTGCGATGGCGCACGTGCAGCTGGGCTATGTGACGCTGCTGCTGGCGCACGTGGGCTTCGGCGTGCCGTACGTGGTGCTCAGCGTGCTGCCCAAGCTGCGCCAGCTCGACCCGCACCTGGCCGAGGCCGCGCAGGACCTGGGCGCCACGCCGCTGCAGGGCTTCCTGCGCGTCATTCTGCCCGACATCATGCCCGGCGTGTTCTCGGGCTTTCTGATGGCGCTGACGATGTCCATCGACGACTTCGTCATCAGCTTCTTCACGACCGGCAGCGGCGTGAGCAACCTGTCCATCACGATCTACACCATGGCCAAGCGCGGCATCTCGCCCAAGATCAACGCGCTCTCGACGCTGATCTTCCTGTGCGTGTTCGCGCTGCTCATCGGCCTGAACCTGCGCGACTTCAAGCGCGGCGGCCGCAAGAAGCCCGACGAGGTGCACATCCCCTATTGACGCGCAGCTGCGCTTGTCATACGCCAACTTCGCATCATGAAAGGAGAGGTTCCCCATGAAAAAGCTTGCCCTCTTTGCCCTGACGCTCGCGCTGCTGTGCGCGGCGCTGCCCGCCGGCGCGCAGGAGACGATTTCCGTCTACAACTGGGGCGACTACATCGAGCCGCAGGTGCTGGAGCTGTTCGAACAGGAGACCGGCATCGAGGTCATCTACGAGACGTTCGAGACGAACGAAGACATGTACGCCAAGATCGCCATGGGCGGCGCGAGCTACGACGTGATCATCCCCAGCGACTACATGATCGAGCGGATGATCCAGGAGGGCCTGCTGCAGGAGATCAACTGGGACAACGTGCCCAACGTGAAGAACATCGACCCGCGCTTCATGAACGCCGCCTACGACCCGCAGAGCGCCTACTCCGTGCCCTACACCTGGGGCACGATGGGCATCCTGTACAACGAGTCGACCGTGGTGGAGACGCCCACCAGCTGGCAGACGCTGATGGACCCCGCCTACACCATGGACATGCTGATGCTCAACTCCCCGCGCGACACGTTGGGCATCGCGCTGGTGATGTGCGGCCATGACCTGAACTCCACCGACCCTGCCGACCTGGAGGACGCCAAGAACCTGCTCGTGGAGCAAAAGCCCATGGTGCTGGCCTACGTCGTGGACGAGGTCAAGGACAAGATGATCGCCGGCGAAGCGTCGGTAGCGCTCGTCTGGAGCGGCGACGCGACGTACTGCATGGGCGAAAACGACGAGCTGAACTACGTCGTGCCGGTCGAGGGCAGCAACATCTTCTACGACTCGATCTGCATCCCGTACAATGCGCGCAACGTGTCCGGCGCGGAGAAGTTCATCGACTTCCTGTGCCGCGCGGACATCGCCGCGATGAACTACGAGTACGTCGGCTACGCGATCCCCAATATGGCCGCGATCGAGTTGCTGGGCGCGGAGGAGTACAACGCCTCCCCGGTCAACAACCCGCCGCAGGAGGTGCTGGACAAGTGCGAGGTCTTCAAGTACCTGGGCGACGACACCCGCATCTATGACCAGATCTGGACGGAGATCATCTCCGAGTTCTGATATCGTTTTCAAGCGCAGAGCGCCAACCGGCCGGTTGGCGCTCTTTCGCAGGATGCATGCAAGGGGGCGAAGATATGATCATCTTGATTGCCGGTCCCTCCCATACGGGGAAGACCGCGCTGGCGCAGCGGCTGCTGGAGACGCTCCACTATCCATATCTGTCCATCGACCTGCTGAAGATGGGCCTCATCCGCAGCGGGCAGACGGCTCTGACGCCCGAGGACGACGTACAGCTGACCGCCTATCTGTGGCCCATCGTGCGGGAGATCCTCCGCACCGCGCTGGAGAACCGGCAAAACCTCATCGTCGAGGGCTGCTACATTCCCTTTGATTGGTACAAGGGCTTCGACCCGCAGGCGCTTGCCCAGATCCGGCATTACCGCCTGATCATGACGCAGGCGTACATCGAGCGCCACTTTGACGATATCGTGCGCCACGCCAACGCCGTGGAGTGGCGCGCGGGCGATCCGCTGTGCAGCCGGGATTTTCTGCTCGCGGACAACCGGCGCGAGCTGGAGCTGAGCCGCCGGTATCCGTGCAACCGCATCCTGATCGACGGCGCCTACCGTGTGGAGGCGGACCCGGACGCGTTCCTGACCAGCGAGCGGCTTGCCTACCGGCGCATGTCGGAGCGGGACTTTCCGGCGCTCTGTCGGATGCTTCAGGACCCGCAGGTCATGTACGCCTGGGAGCACGCGTTCTCCGACGACGAAGTGCAGGCCTGGCTCGACAGACGTCAGGGCGGGTATGCGTCGCGCGGATACGACTACTTTCTGGCCGTCGACCCGTCCACGGGCGAGGCGGTCGGCCAGATCGGCCTGCTCGACGAGGAGATCGACGGACGGCACTTCGTGGGCCTGGGCTACATCCTGTGCAGGGACGCCTGGGGCCGGGGCTATGCCACCGAAGGCGCGCGGACCATGCTGCAATACGCGTTTGAGGCGCTGGGCGCGGAGGAGGTCGTCGCCACCATCCGGCCGGAAAATACGGCCTCGCGCTGCGTCGCGCAGCGCCTGGGCATGGCGCTCGAGGGCGAATATGTCAAGCGCTACCGCGGCCGGGACATGGTCCATCTGATCTACAGGGCAAGGCGCTAAGACAACGACATCCGGGAGGCGATGACATGAAGGGCTTTACGCGCGGCAATCCGTTGTTCTCTCTATGCGGTCTGAACTGCGGGCTGTGCCCCATGCACCTGGGCGGGTACTGCGGCGGCTGCGGCAACGGCAACCAGTCGTGCGCGATCGCGCGGTGCAGCCTGGAGCACGGGCATCCGTCCTACTGCTTCGAGTGCGCGCACTATCCCTGCCCACGCTACGAGGGCTTTGACGACGCCGACTCCTTCATTCCCCATAGCCGCCGCCGGGCGGACGTGGAGCGGGCGCAGCGCATCGGCGTGGACGCATATACCCTTGAGCTGCAGGAGAGGATGCGCATGCTCGATGAGCTGCTCGAAGGCTACAACGACGGCCGGCGCAAGAGTCTGTTCTGCGCGGCTTCCTATCTACTGGAACTGCCGGCACTTCGCGGCGTGCTGGAGCAGCTGCGCGCTGATCCGACACTTTCGGAAGCGCCTGCCGCGCAGCGGGGCGCGCGTGCCGCGCAGCTCCTGCAGGACGCGGCCGATGGCTGCGGCGTCCGCCTCAAGCTGAACAAGAAGCCGCGCAACGAAAGCGGCCCGCAAAATTGATGCGAATCGCCGATTTCTTTGATCTTCAAACTGTGATATAATGGCGAGGCATTGAACATTCGGAGATGAACATAATAATGAAGAAAAGACTGTTGATCGTGCTGGCCGCCCTCGTCGTGCTCCTGCTCGTGGGGCTCGGCGGGATCGGTTGGTATCTGGTCGACTTTGCGCTCGTGCGCACCGACACGCCGCCGGATGTCTCGCCCGACTCCATCGTGACGGCGCAGAACGCGTCGGTCATTGACGCCAACCTGGCCGCCATTCGCGCGCAGAAGGAGGACTGGCTCGCCTCCGCCACCGTCGAGCGGGAGCAGATCGTCTCCGCCGACGGGCTGACGCTGGTCGGCGACCTGTATTGGACCGACCCGCAGAGCCATCTGTGGCTGCTGGGCATCCATGGCTACACCGGCCGCAAGGAGGACTTTCAGAACATCGCCAGCTTCTATGCGGCGCGCGGCTACAACGCGCTGCTGCCTGACATGCGCGCGCATGGCGAGAGCGAGGGCACGTACATCGGCATGGGCTGGCTGGACCGCAAGGACGTGCTGCTGTGGATCGACCGCATCGTCGAGCTGGATCCCCAGGCGCAGATCATCCTGCACGGCGTGTCCATGGGCGGCGCGACCGTCATGATGACGGCGGGCGAAGCGCTGCCGGGCAACGTGAAGGGCGTCGTCGAGGACTGCGGCTATACCACGGTGTGGGATATCTTCGCAGACGAGCTGGACTACCTGTTCCATCTGCCGGCCTTTCCGGTGCTGACGGCAGCCGATCTCGTGGCGCGCGTTCGGGCAGGCTATGGCTTCACCGAGGCCTCCGCGCTGGAGCAGGTCGCCAAGGCGGCCGTGCCGGTACTGTTCATCCACGGTTCAGAGGACAACTTCGTCTACACGGACATGGTCTACGACCTGTACGACGCCTGCCGCACGCCCAAGGACCTGCTGGTAGTCGAGGGAGCCGGACATGGCGAGGCCTACGCGATGGATCCCGAGCTGTACTTTGATACGGTGTTCGACTTCATCGAGGGCAACTGCATTCCGAATTGAATGAACAGAGCGGGGCGGACGTGCCATACGTCCGCCCCGCCTCTGTCCGCGCGTGTCTTTGTCCCCGCATGGGGTTCTTGCGCCCTGCTTCTGCCGTCCTCATCCCTGCTCCGTCCTGCGCAAAAAGTCGCGCCCGCCCTCCAGCTGTTCGGCGCGAAAGACGTGAAAGGCCGGATAGACCGTGTCGGCAAACAGCGGAATGTCCCGCGCCGCGGCGCGCACGCAGAAATGCCGGTCCTCGCCCCAGAAGCTCAGATTGCGCACCGGTCGGAAGTTCACGCCCTGCTCCAGCGCGTCGCGCCGGACCATGGTGCATGCGCCCAGGCCGCCCACCTCGTAAAGCCCCGGCGCGCGCAGCATGTCAAAGAACGCATAGGTCCGCGCCCGTTCCTCCGCCGGGGTGAGCCGCTCCCCCGGCTCCTGGTCAAACTGCGTGTAAAAGTCCCGCAGCCACACCTGCGGCTGTTCCACGGCATCCGCCTGCCAGCGCGTCCAGAACACCTGCGAGACGATCGCCTTTCCTGTGTCCATCAGGTGCCGGACTGCCTTGGGATGCACCAGCACGTCGGAGTCCACCAGGAACAGATGGGTAAATCCCTCCCGCAGCGCGCGGTCGATCATGCGGTCCTTGTATCGCGCCACCTTCCAGATGGCGTGTTCGTCCCAGTTGTGTCCCCGATACTGCCGCCCCGCCTCCTGACGCGGCGGCGTCTCCACCGTAACCACCGGCACGGCGGCCTGAAACGCCGCCAGCAGCGCCTTGGAGCGCGGATCGTGGTTGTCGTCCACAAAACAATAGGCCGTCTGTACGCCGGGCAGCTCCAGACGACGCAGCGACCGCAAAAACAGCTCCAGGATCTCCGGCTCCTGGCAGACCGGGCAGCCGATCAACAGCCTTTCCGTTCGGACGCGCCTCCCTTCCAGCCTCATCCCGCTACAGCCTATGTCCAGCTGTGGATTCGCATGCCGGTTCGGCGGAAGCGCCGTCTTCCCGCCGCGCGCAGAGAATGGTCTGCTCCAGGGCCGTGGCCGCGATGCCCGGCGCGCGGCTCTTCTGACGCAAAAACAGGATGGAGCGGGCCGGGATTCGCTCCCGCAGGCGCAGTCTCAGGATGCCCGTATGCTCGGATTCGCCCTGCAGGAAGGCCTCCGGCACAAAGCCGACGCCCAGATCGCTGCGCACCAGCGGCAGCACCTGATCGGCGGTGGCCGCCTCGATGCTGGGCGAGAGCGTCAGGCCATGTCGGTGAAACCAGGCGTCGTACAGGTCGTAGGTCATCGTCTGCCGGCCCAGGCAGACGATGGGATACCGGCTCAGCTCGGCCAGCGCGACCTCCCGCCCGGTCAAGTGTGCGTAATTTCTGCCGCACACAGCGACCTCCTGGATCTCCATCAGCGGGACGGCTAGACAGTCCGCTGGCAGCTCGACGGGCGTCGTGACGACGGCCAGGTCGGACAGGCCGTTGCTCAGCGACTCGACCGCCTGCGGCGTGGACCCGTTGTTCACCCGGATCTGCACGCCGGGATAGCGCTCCTTGAACCGCTTGAGGATGGGCAGCAGAAAGCAGCGGAGGGCGACCTCCGTCGCGCCGACACAGACCACGCCGCCCTGCAGGCTCCGGCTCAGTTCCAGCTTCCGCTCGGCGCTTTCGATGTGCTCAAACGCGATGCGCACGTGCGCGAGCAGCGTCTCCCCCTCCGGCGTCAGCGTCACGCCGTGATGATCGCGCACCAGCAGGCGGCATTGCAGCTGATCCTCCAATCGGTTGAGGGTGCGCGTGACGTTGGGCTGGGAGGTCATCAGCTTGCGCGCTGCGCCCGTCAGGCTGCCGCACTTGGCCGCGCAGAAGAAGACGCGCAGGTATTCAAGATTGGCCTTCATGACATAGCTCCATGCAAAATCGATATGGAATCCATTTAAAATATATATTTTACAAATGGACTCATTCTGATTATACTGACAGAGTCTGCGGATTGCAAGTGCAACGGGCAGGAATTCCCGGAAAAGCGGCCGGACGCGCGGGCCGCATGAGAGAGGAAGTCGAGAGCCATGAACAAAGACCTGACGGTGGGCAAACCATCCTCCGTGCTGTTTCGGTTCTGTCTGCCGCTGTTTGGCAGCATCATCTTTCAGCAGCTGTACAACATCGCCGACAGCCTGGTGGCGGGGCGCTTTGTGGGCGAGAATGCGCTGGCCGCGGTGGGCAACAGCTACGAGATCACGCTGATCTTCATCGCCTTTTCCTTTGGCTGCAACATCGGCTGCTCGGTGGTCGTGGCCGAATTCTTCGGCGCAAAGCACTACGAGCGGATGAAGACCGCCGTCACGACGGCGCTGATCTCCTCCGGAGTACTGTGCGCGGCGCTGATGGCGGCAGGCCTGATCGGCTGCACGGCGCTGCTTCGCCTGATCCGCACGCCCGCGGAACTCATGGCCGATTCGGCGTTGTATCTGTCCATCTATATCTGGGGACTGCCCTTTCTGTTCTTCTACAACATTGCGACGGGCATCTTCTCCGCGCTGGGCGATTCCAAGACGCCGTTTGTGTTTCTGGCGATCTCGTCCCTGTCCAACATCGTCGTGGACATCCTGTTTGTCACGCTGCTGCGCATGGGCGTGGCCGGCGTGGCATGGGCGACATTCCTGTGCCAGGGCATGAGCGGCGTGCTGGCGCTCGTGGCTGTGTTCAGGCGGCTTCGAAAAATCGTGACGGACAGGCCCGCGCCGCTGTTTTCCGGGGTCATCCTGCGCAAGATCGTGCGCATTGCCGTGCCCAGCACGCTCCAGCAGAGCTTCATCTCCGTGGGCAACATCCTGATCCAGAGCGTCATCAACGGATTCGGCGCGGGCGTCATCGCCGGCTATTCGGCGTCGGTCAAGCTCAACAACCTGGTGATCACCTCCTTCACCACGCTGGGCAACGGCATTTCCAACTACACGGCGCAGAATCTGGGCGCGGGCAAGCCCGAACGCGTGCGTCAGGGATTTTCCGCTGGCCTTCGGCTGATCTGGGCGCTATGCGTTCCGCTGGCGCTGCTCTACTTTGTGGCGCCCGAAATGCTGCTTCGACTGTTCATGGAGCAACCGACGGCTGCCGCCACGCAGACGGGCGTCATGTTCCTGCGCATTCTCTCGCCGTTTTACTTTGTCGTCTCGGCCAAGCTGGTGGCGGACGGCATCCTGCGCGGCGCGGGCAAGATGGGCGCCTTCATGACCGCGACGCTGACCGACCTGGCCCTTCGCGTCGTGCTCGCCTTCGCCCTGTCCCGCACGCCTCTGGGCGCGACGGGCATCTGGTGCGCCTGGCCTGTCGGCTGGTGCATTGCGGCGGCGCTATCGGTGGCGTTTTATCACGGCGGATACGGCCGGACCGCATCGGAGACCCGGCGTTTTTCCCTTCCCTGGCAGAGACGTGCGCGGAGCTGAGCCTCAAGCGCTGAGTGAACCCACCATTTCGGAGCTGTTGCGGTATGAAGATGTACTCCAAGGCATTCCACAGCGGATACCTGTATCTTGAGATTGACGACCATGAAATCGATACGCTCCACCCCGCTGTGTTCGAGACGCTCATGATCCAGGAGAGGAAGCCCCTGCAAGTCTGTATCTCATCCGACAGATCGCGGCTGGTCGAACTTCTCAGGCAATCGGGCTTCGAACTGAAGCGCAGATGCTATGAGATGGATGTAGCGGCGTCCGACCTGGCCGTTCCCCTGCCGTCACAGCCGCAAAGCCTCTCCACGGCCTGCGCCGGCATGGCTGCCTATGATTCATGTGTAGCAAAGATGTATCGGCACTAAAGTCAAAATGCAGCATCAAAACTTTTCCTCCCTTCTCAAGGCTTCATTCCAAAGGCGTTCACGGCCATTCCTGTGATAAAGGAAAAGACCATGACAAACCCGATATATAGTAGAAAGTGCCTGATGCCCAGCACGGTTTTAAGCGCGCCAAGGTTGGTGATCTTGGTCGCCGGGCCAGTGAGCATGAACGCCGCGGCGCCGCCCAGGGTCATGCCGCTTGCCAGCCACTCCAGCAGCAGCGGTATGGTACCGCCGCCGCACATGTACAGCGGAACGCCCAGCGTCGCGGCCAGCAGCACGCCGAACCCACCGCCGCCAAACAGCTCCGCGGCCCATTCCCGGGGCACGTGAATCTGATACAGCGCGGTCAGCAAAACGCCCACGCAAACCACAGGGCGGTGGCACGGATGTTGCGCAGTACGTTCAGCAGATAGCGAGCCAGCACATTGGGGTGCGTGTCCCGGCTGGCGCGGGCGTAGAAGCCGCTGAGGTTGAAGAAGGGCTTGTCCCGGAAAAACGCGCGAACCAGCCATCCCGCCGCGCAGCCGCACAGGAAACAGGAGACGAACCGGATGACCAACGCCGCCCGGCCCAACGCTGCTGAATAAAGCAACAGCTGCGGGTTGAGCAGCACGGAGGACATCATGAACGCCGCCAGATGATCGTCCCGGACGCCCTGCTTGGAAAAAGAGGCTGTGATGGGGATGGTGCCATACATGCACAGCGGCGAGGCAATGCCCAACAGGCTGGCCGGGACAACGCCCAGCCAGCCCCATTTGCCGTGTCCGACGCCGGCAAAAGCGCCGTGAATCCAGCGCTTGCCAAACACCGACACCGCCGATCCCAGCAGGATGCCCAGCGCCCAGTAGGGCACAATCTGCCGCAGCTGGATGTCCAGGTAATACCACAGGTAGATGGCCTCGCGCTCAATCCAGTCCATCCTCGATGTTCACCAGCGTGTAGTTCCGGCTGCCAAAGCCGATGTCCTGCGTATGCTCCAGCGTATGCAGGCCGTTGCGGCTCTCGATGCGCTGGATGAGGGAGCTGCCGTCCGGCGCGCCGTACACCAGATCAATGCACGCCTGGTCCAGCGCCACCGGGTCCAGGGAGGCTAGAATGCCGATGTCGTGCATGTCCGGCTCGGCGGGGTTGCCGTCGCAGTCGCAGTCCACGCTCAGGCGGTTCATGACGTTGATGTACAGGGCGCGCTCGCCGTTTCCGAAGTAGTCCCCCACGGACTTGGCCGCCTCGGCCATGGCCTCCAGGAAGGCGTCCTGCTCTCCGCCCCACATGCTGCCGCCCGTGCCGCCGGAGTGAATCCACGCCTTGCCCTCGGAGGACGCACACCCGATGGACAGGTTCTTGATCGCGCCGCCAAATCCGGCCATGGCATGGCCCTTGAAGTGGGAGAGCACCACCAGGAAGTCGTAGTTTTGCAGATTTGTGCCCACGTAGTTTTCGGAGAGCACCGTGCCGCCGGTGACCGGTAGGGTCATGGAGCCATTTTCATCCATGATATCCACGTCCGCGATGGCCGTATAGCCGTGATCCTCGGCCAGCTGATAGTGCATGGCCGTGGAGGCGCGCTGCCCGCCGTAGGCGGTGTTGCACTCCACGATGGTGCCGCTAACGGCTTGCACAAATTCTCCGATGAGCTCGGGACGAAGGTAATTGCTGCCGGTTTCCCCGGTAGAGAGCTTGACCGCCACGTTTTCGCCCTGCGCCTGGCGTCCCAGGGCCTCATAGACGGCCATCAGCCCCTCGGGGGTGATTTCGGAGGTCATGTAGACCACGGGCGCGCCTGTGCCCGGCGCGATATCCAGAACCGCGCTGAAGCTGCCCTCCATGGCAGCGAACAGTTCCATATCCCCCTCCAGCTTTCCCAGGGGCACCAGCCCTTCGGAATACCGGAAATCCTGATAGAAGATGCACAGGTTGCCCCAAGGCGCATAGTACGCCAGCATCCCTACATCCGGGTCGCAGCTGTCCGGCGCGTCGGACAGATCCAGCTCCTCTGGCGGGTAGGCAATCTTTTCCGTGCCGTTGTAATCCTCAAAGGTCAGCGTCATCGGAAGCTGGGAAAGGATCGACCGCGCCGCGGAATTGTCCTCCAGCGTCAGGGTCAGGGAGCCGCCCTCCACGCTGAGCTGCAGCGCGGGAAGGTCCTCCGCCAGCGCAGGCAGGCTCAGCCCTGCGGCCAGCAACAGCGCAAGAAGCAGGCATAGCGTCTTTTTCATTCCGTCACCTCAAAGGAATCGTTCAGGGCAAAGGGTAAATCAAGCGTCCTGAGCCATTCCTCCACAGCAGGGCCACAGGTAGGAATCTCCGGACGGTAGACGCCGATGGGCGCAAGCACCGTGCAGTCCTGCGGGAGCGAGGCGCTCATGTCCCGGACCGAGCCGGAGATGCCGCCCGTGCCATGGGCCACGAAGGGAATCACCGTCTTGCCCGAAAAGTCGTATTCCTCTACAAACGTCAGCACCGCCATGGGGCAGGAGTACCACCAGTTGGGGAAGTAAAATGTAGCTCGTCCTCTCCAGCCCTTGAAAACACTGGGCTTAACGGCTTACACAAGTGTGTTTT
>CHCFC05602__coassemble_629_pt1 | contig 16367 bp, 17 predicted proteins | sample CHCFC05602__metabat2_high_PE_016 | metagenome-assembled genome bin CHCFC05602
CTTGGATGTCAATTCTGCCACGGCTTCCTCCTTTCGACGCTTTGGTGCCTTGCATATTGGGAAAGTATATGGTTACTTCAAGCACAATCCGCATGTCTTCCAATGCCGGCAAGTGCTTTTTGTATGTTTTCAGGCGAAGCGAACTCCGCACCGGCGTAAAACGCCAGCTATATTATAGCACACATTTCGCCACGTGTGCAGGGGGAAATGGCAAAGAGAGCATATGTTTTTCCACAGGGTCAAAAAAAAGTCCGCGCCTTTGGGCGCGGACCCTGCAGGTCAGGCCATGTGCGGGGCCAGCAGCGCGAGGATGTCCTCCTTGCCGCGCGCACCGACCACGCGCTCCACCATCTGGCCGCCCTTGAGCACGACCAGCGTGGGAATGCTCATCACGCCGAAGCGCTGCGCGAGCCCGGCGTTCTCGTCGACGTTGACCTTGCCGACGACCGCCTTGCCCTGCGTCTGCTCGGCGACGGCGTCGATGTGCGGGCCGACCATGCGGCACGGGCCGCACCAGGGCGCCCAGAAGTCGACCAGCACCGGCAGCTCGGAGGCGACGGCCTCCGACTCGAAGTTCTGCTCCGTGAATTCCTTGACAAATGCGTTCATGATGCTCCTCCTTCCGCGCCGTTTACGGCGCTCATTCAGCTCGATTTGCGGGTGACGGACACGACCTGCGGCCGCCATCCGCTGCGGCGGCGGATGCGCGGCTCGACCGCGCGCAGGATCAGCAGCGACAGGCCCAGGCCCAGCAGGCCCAGGATCACGGCCAGCAGGTCCTGCGGGACCGTCAGGCCGAGCGCCGACCGCACGGGGGCGGCGGCGAGCAGCCCGGCGACGAGGAAGACGAGCGGCACGGTGTAGGCCAGCAGCGACGCCTGGGCGACGCGCCCCTCCGGCAGCTCGACGACGACCTCGTCCCCGACCTGCGCCTGGGCCCGCAGCTTCAACGTCGTGCAGGTCTTGCGTCCCTCGCCGCATGCGCCGCACTTGGCGCACGCCTCCGGCCGTTCAAAGCGTACCTCGATCATGTCGTCCTGAACCGAGACGACCGTTCCCGTCTTTCGCAAAGCGCTCCCCTCCGTCCTTCATTCTATGGTTTGCCGCGCGCGCCTTCGTCATTCCTTGAGCTTGCGCAACTCCTCGCGCGTCATCAGCACGGCGCGGGGCTTGGCGCCCTCGGCCTGCGCGACGATGCCGCGGCGCGCCATCTCGTCGATCAGCCGTCCTGCGCGCGCGTATCCCACGCGCAGCCTGCGCTGCAGCATGCTGATCGAGGCCTGGCCGGACTCGACCGCCAGCTCGATGGCCTGTTCGAGCAACTCGTCAACGACCTCCTCGGCCTCCTCATGCGCCTCGTCCTGGGCGGATTCGGCGCTGTTGAGGTGCTCGATGACGTCCTCGTTGTACTCGGCCTCAAAGCGCTGCTTGACGTAGGCGACCACGCGCGCAACCTCCTCGTCGGACACGAAGCAGCCCTGCACGCGCAGGGGCTTGTTCGTCCCCTGGGGCGCGAAGAGCATGTCGCCCTTGCCCAGCAGCTTCTCGGCTCCGGCGCTGTCCAGGATCGTGCGGCTGTCGACCTGCGAGGAGACCGCAAACGCGATGCGCGAGGGAATGTTGGCCTTGATGACGCCGGTGATGACGTTGACCGACGGGCGCTGCGTGGCGATGACCAGGTGTATGCCCGCCGCGCGCGCCAGCTGCGCCAGGCGGCAGATGGACTCCTCCACCTCGCCGGGCGCGACCATCATCAGGTCGGCCAGCTCGTCGATGATGACGACGATCTGCGGCATGCGCTCCTCCTCCGGACCGATGGCCGCATTGTAGCCGCGGATGTCGCGCACGCCCAGGCCGGCGAATCGCTTGTAGCGGTGATCCATCTCCATCACGGCCCAGGACAGCGCGCCGGACGCCTTCTTGGGGTCGGTGACGACCGGGACCAGCAGGTGCGGGATGCCGTTATACACGGACAGCTCCACGACCTTGGGATCGATGAGGATCAGGCGCACCTGTTCCGGCGTCGCGCGGAAGATGACGGAGTTGATGATCGTGTTGATGCACACCGACTTGCCCGAGCCTGTCGCGCCCGCGATGAGCACGTGCGGCATCTTGGCCAGGTCGGCGACGATGTTGCGCCCTGCGATGTCCTTGCCCAGCGCACAGGCCAGGGGCGACGGATGGCGCCGGGCCTCGTCGCTCTCGAGCACGTCGCGCAGGGCGACGGTGGCGATGGACTCGTTGGGGATCTCGATGCCGACCGCGGGCTTTCCCGGGATCGGCGCCTCGATGCGCACGCCCGCCGACGCCATGTTCAGCGCGATGTCGTCCACCAGGCTCAGGATGCGCGAGACCTTCACGCCCGGCGCCGGCTGCAGCTCGTAGCGCGTGATCGCAGGCCCGTGCGTCACGTTCAGCACCTTCGCCTGCACGCCGAAGCTCTTGAGCGTGCCGACCAGCTTGGCCGCGCCCTCCTCGTCCTTCTTGCGCATGTCGCCCGTGGCGGGCGGCTTGCCGTTCTTGAGCAGGTCGATCGGCGGGAAGCAGTACGGCTCCACCGGCTTGGCGAGCGGGTTTTCCTTCTTTTGCGGCAGGGTGATCGGGGTGTCGTCCAGCCTGCGGGACGGCTCCGGTCGCGGGGTAGACTCCGGCTGCGCTGCGGACGGCGTCTGCGGGACGGGCGCAATCTGCGAGACGGGCTCCGTCTGCGGGACGGACCCGCGCTGTACAGCGGGCTCGGACCACGGGGCCGGCTCCTCGGCGGCCTCCGGCGCTGTCCATGGGGCCGGCTCTTCCGCGGTCTCCGGCTCCGTCCACGACGCCGGCTGCGGCGTAGCGTCCGCCTGCACGGCGTCCCATGGCGCGGAGGCATCCCCCGCATCCTCTACGGGCTGCGCGCCGGCGGCGTCAGGCTGTCCATCCTGCGCGGTCTGCGCCCTGCGCCCGCGCTTTCTGAGCATGAACTCCGGCAGGTCCAGCACCTTCGACTCCTGCGCCCGCGTGGGCGTAGTAGGCTCGATGGTCTCGATGTACAGCTGCGGCGCCTCCTCGTAGGCCGTCTGGTGCGCCGTCACATCGCCGTAAGCGCCGTATTCGTCATAGCGGAAGGGCAGCGGCTCATCCTGCTGGTATCCGCGATAGGCATAGGCATCCTGCGCATACGCCGTTTCATCCCATGCCTCCGGCTGTTCATACGCCGGTTCCTCCGGCGCGACATAGGGATCCTCTTCCTCCTGCCGCTGGGGCCTGCGCGCACGCGTCCGCCGCGCCTTCTGCGGCCGCTCCTCCTCCCGCAGCACGCGCGAGGTGGACGCCGGACGGACCGGCTCCTCCTGCGCCTGCTGCTCCAGCGCGGCCTCGCGCGCGGCGCGGCGCTCCTCCCGGCGTTCGCTGAGGTTCTGGCGCACGTCGCCGAAGAGCGCCTGCACGTAATCGCTCACCTGATAGAGCGAGATGCCCGTGATCAGCATCAGATCGGCGAGGATGACGAAGATGAACAGCAGCATGCTGCCCCACAGATCCAGCGCGCGCCACATCGGCCAGGCCAGCAGCGCGCCCAGCACGCCGCCGCCGGTCTTGATGGCGCTGGAGCGGATATACGAGAGGCGGATGAACTCGAAGTAGTTCTCCGAGAGCTGATTGTACTGCATGTAGCGCAGCACGTCGTTGATCTGGTAGAGCTGAAAGATCGAGGCCACGCACACGAACAGCGCCACAAAGCAGACGATGCGGCGCGGGCTGACGCGCCCCTGCGCCGAGAAGGTCAGCAGGATGCCGCCCCAGCAGACGATGATCGGGATCAGCGGGCACAGCGCGCCGGCGATTCCCTGGATGACGGAGCGCAGCGTCTGAATCACCACCGCATCCGACGCCACGAACAGGCACGCGAACATCAGGATGCCCAGGCACAGGGTCATGATCCCGCATGCGCCGCGTGTGATCCGATCGCCCACGTTCGTCTTTCGCTTCTTTCGACTTTTGCCGGCCAAGCCCCCGACCTCCTCACGACACAACAATCTGCCCGGGCCGAAAAATCCCGGGCAGATCATTATATCACACAAAACCTTTTTGGTAAACCCTCAAAACCCTCATGCCGTGCGCGCGTCGTCGTACAGGATCAGGCAGGAGACGACGCCCTGCGCGTCCGCGTGGACCTCCAGGGAGTAGCCGCCGCTGAGATAGAACAGGCTCTCTCCCTCTTCGAGCATCATGTTGTAGGCGTCGTCCGCGTCGCGCAGCGTGCGCCCGTCCGGCGTGCCCAGCAGCTGCTCGCACTCCGCCAGCGTCGTCACGCCGGGGCGCAGGCCGAACAGGTCGATTCGGGAGGCGCGGATGGCCGTGACGGGCGCCTCCTCCTCCGCGCACTCGGCGTACAGCCAGGTCTCCAGCGACAGGCCGCGCAGCTGCGGCTCGGAGAACAGATAGACGCGGCTCTCCAGCGTGTAATCCGGATCCGCCGCGAGCGTATAGGCGTCCAGATAGGCGCCGATGGGCTCGCCGATCCGGACGCCCTCGATCCAGTTCGGGAACGCCCCCTGTGCGACAGCCTCGCGAATCGCCGCGGCTGCATCCTGCCCGTCCTCCTCGCGCGCCGTCAGCGCCTGCCCCAGCTCAGACAGGTACGGCTCAAGCTCATAGTAATAGAAGTGGAACGCCCCGGCCCGTCCCGAAACCGTCGTATACTGGCTGGGGGCATAGTAGACCGTCAGCCCCAGCGCGTCCAGGGCGTAGTTGTCGCGCGGCATGGGCAGGACGGATGCGTTGTCCGTATAGGCGTTCATGCTTTCGCCCAGCTCTTCCTGAAGAACCGCCTCCATGTGCGCATAGGCGGCCTCGGGGTCGGCAAAGAGCACGTCCAGCGCGACGGGGTCGCCCGTCATCAAGTCGAAGACCAGCGCCGTCACACTGTGCCCAATGCTCCCGTCGGCCTGTTCGCCCGTGCGCGAGACCGCCACGGACAGCACGTTGCCCGCCCGGTAGACCGCCGTCTCCATCGTGAGCGTCGCCTGTCCCTCCGGCTCACCGCCCGCGGCGCGCACGCGCTCCAGCAGCAACCGGGCGTTGGCCAGCGACAGGCCCGTCTCGATGGCCGCGTTGAGCCTGCCCTGGATGCTCTCGTCCGCAAGGCCCGAAACGACAGGATAGCTCACGCTGCTGTTGCCGGCCGTCTCCACCTCAATCCGCACCTCTGCCTGAACCTCGGCCTGTTCGGCGGGCAGCGCTTCCGTCGCCGCATCCGTCGCCTGCGCCGTCTCCGCCTGCGCGATGGGCGTGCATAGGCACAGCGCGAACGTCAACAGCAGCGCCAGCACGCGCCGCGTACGATTGTCCTTCATGCTTTGACCTCCTTATGCATGGGCGAAAAGCCCTACATTCCCCCTCTACGTCTCTACAGCATAAGACGAACCGGGCGGGTGTTTTCTTTCCACAGCCCGCCCGGTTTTTCCTGCCTGTTTTTTGATGTGCTCACACGAGCACGGGTTGCAGCTGCCTGCCCGCCAGCGCCGCCTCCGCCGCCTCGGGGATGCGCTCCATGTGCGCCACGAGCGAGCGGGGCTTGCCCTGCGGGTCGTCCTGGCCGAATGGCACAAAGAAGACGCTGCGCGCGGCCAGCAGCGCGCCGATGTTCTTCGCGGCCGTCCCCAGGCCGTCGTTCGTCGAGGGCGCGAGCAGCAGTGGACCCTCGTTGCGCAGGTGCGCCTTACACGCCAGCGTCACCGGCGTATCCGCGATGCCCGCGGCCAGCTTGGCCAGTGTGTTGCCCGTGCAGGGCGCCACGATCAGCAGGTCGAGCATCCTGCGCGGGCCGATCGGCTCCACCTGCGCGAGCGTGGACAGCGGTTCCCGGCCCGTCATATCCGTCAGCGCGCGCAAAAAATCCTCCGCGCGGCCGAAGCGCGTGTCCGTCCCGGCGACCGCACCGGACGCGATCGGGAACACCTGCGCCCCGGCCTCGACCAGCGCCTGCACCTGCGGCAGGACCTTCGCAAACGTACAAAACGAACCCGTCAGCGCAAATCCGATGCGCTTCCCCGTCATTTCCATGCTTCCCGCTCCTTCCACTCCTCGATCGCCCCCAGCAGCACGCGCGCCGCATAGTCCGGCGCGTATTTCCCGGGCAGGCCGCCCGCCACGATCAGACGCCTCCCCAGCCGCTGCGCGGCCTGCGCATCGATGCCATAGGGCGCGCTGGCCAGCTCCAGCAGCAGCGCGTCCGGCTGCGCGGCGCGCAGCGCCTCCTCGCCGACGACGGGCGCAGGCGCCGTGTTGAACACGAAGCGCGCCTCCCCGATCCGCGCCGGGATCTGCGCGATCGCGCAGGCGTCGCACCCCTCTGCGCAGGCGAGCGCGCGGTCCCGCTCCTTGCGCGCCGCGACCGTCACCCGTGCGCCCAGCCCGCGCAGCCCGCGCGCCAACAGCCGGGCGATGCGCCCATAGCCCACGATCAGGCACCGGCTGCCCGCCAGGCAGTCCTCCTGCGCGCGCATCGCCTCAAAGATCGCCCCCTCTGCGCTGGGCACCGCATTTCCCAGCGCAAAGCCCTCCAGCGCGTCCGGCGCCATACGCTTAAAACCCTCGGGCAGTTCGCCCCGCCCGGCCAGCACGCGCGCGCCCGGCGGTATGTGCGCGGCCGCCTCCGCCACGCTCAGTTCCGCCGTCGCCAGCGGCGTCGGAATCTTGCCCGCCTGCGCCGCGACGGGATAGGGCAGAATGTAGACGTCGTATGCCATCCGCTCCGGCCAGGCGCAGGAAAGCGCCGGGTCGAACCGGTCCAGCCAGATGCCGTCCGTCGCATGTCCGGCGGCCCGCGCCGCGCGCACCAGGCAGCCGGCGCGCCGGTCGCCGCCGATGACCAGCATGTTCACCGTGCATCCCCTCCTCTGCTTCAGCATACGCCGCGCGGCCCAAAAGGTGAGGACGCCCGCCGGCGCATGGCCGTCGGGCGTCCTTGGGTCCGGGTTTTCTTCATTGTTCCGGGTCGAGCATGTCTTTGATCCCGGCCAGCAGCATCAGGATGCCCTGCACGCGGTCCGGGCGCACGACGTAGTAGCCCCTGCTCTCCTCCTCCAGCAGGTCCGCCGCGATCAGCGAGCGCAGGTGGTGGTAGACCTGCCCCGTGGAGCTGTACCCGCACTCCTCCACCAGCTGCGCGACGGTGCGCGGCGCCTTCAGCACGGCGAGCAGGATGTTCAGCCGGTCGTTGCTGCCGATGCAGGCGAGCACGCGCTCCGCCGAACCGTTGCGGATCAGCCCGAGCAGCTTGTCCGCGCTCACGTCGTATTGAATCCAGGTCGACTGCCGGCCGCCCGAGGAAAAGACGCCCATGTAGGCCAACCGGCCGGTGTCATGGCTCGTGCCGCACGCATCCTCCAGCCGGCTCAGCACCGACATGATCGCCGGGTCCGGATGCATGCCCGGCATCTTCTCCACGTGTCCGACGTGCGGATGCTCCTCCTCCGCGTCGGTCTCCCCCTTCGCTCCCTTCGCCAGACCGACGTACGCCGCCAGCTCCGCTACCTGCGCGCGCAGCGCGTCGATCTCCGCCTCCAGATTCCGTTCCACTGCGTCCGTCTCCTTTCGTTTTTTGTTTTTTTCGGAATTCCGTAATTCAATTATACTTGGCGCTCCGAGGTTTGTCAATCGCTTTTTCGAAATTACGAAACAAAAAAATCCCTTTGAAGCTTTTCGCTCCGAAGGGATGAGCGGCGCGTCACTTGCCCTCGTACCGGGCGAGAAAGCGGCGCGTGCGCTCCTGGGCGGGATGTTCGATGACCTGCCGGGCCGGGCCCTGCTCGACGACGACGCCGCCGTCCATGAACAGGACCTGATCGGCCACGTCGCGCGCAAAGGCCATCTCGTGCGTGACGATGATCATGGTGGTCTTCTGCTGGGCGAGGGAGCGAATCACGCGCAACACCTCGCCGGTGAGCTCCGGGTCCAGGGCGGAGGTGGGCTCGTCAAAGCAGAGGATGTCGGGCCGCAGCGCCAGCGCGCGGGCGATGGCGACCCGCTGCTGCTGGCCGCCGGAGAGCTGGTGCGGGTAGTGGTTCGCCCGGTCGGACAGGCCCATCTGCTCCAGTAGCGCCAGCCCCTCCGCGCGGATCTGCTCCTGAATGGCGCGCCGGTTCTGCTTGAAGTCGGGGCGCTCCTGGCTGAGCAGGCCGACGGCGAGCGTCACGTTTTCCAGCGCGGTGTACTGGGGAAAGAGGTTGAAGGACTGAAACACCAGCCCGAAGTGCAGGCGCTTCTTGCGCACCTCGCTCTCCCGCTGCGTGGCGGGATCCTGCGCGTCAAAGAGCGTCTCGCCGCTCACGGCGATGGCGCCGCGGTCGGGCGTCTCCAGAAAGTTCAGGCAGCGCAGCAGCGTGGTCTTGCCAGAGCCGGAGGAGCCGATGATCGCCAGGGCCTGGCCCTGTTCCAGGCTGAAGCTGATGTCGTCGAGCACGCGCGTGGGCCCGAAGTGCTTTTCGATGTGCCGGACTTCAAGGATTGCCATGTTCTGCGCCCCCTCAGCGGAAGAATTCCAGTTTCTTTTCCAGCCGTCCCAGCAGGATGGTGACCACCCCGCTGAAGACCAGGTAATAGACCGCCGTGAAGAACAGCGGCCATACCAGGCCGGAGATGCCCTTGTTGCCCTTCATGAAGGACTCGCCCATCCAGATGACCTCCTGCAGGGCGATGACGCGGGCGAGCGACGTATCCTTGACCAGGGTGATGATCTCGTTGGACATCGGGGGCACGATGCGCTTGACCATCTGCAGCAGCGTGATCTTGAAGAAGATCTGCCGCCGGGTCATGCCCAGCACCTGCCCCGCCTCCTTCTGCCCCACGGGCACGCCCTGGATGCCGCCGCGGTAGATCTCCGAGAAATAGAAGGCGTAGTTGATGATAAACGCCGCGGCCACCGCCGTGAAGCGCGCGCCGCTGCCGCCGCCCCACGTGAAGAGGCCGAGCATGCCGGGCACATAGAAGAGCGTGATGATCTGCAGCACCAGCGGCGTGCCGCGCACAATCCAGACCAGCAGCCGGCACACCAGGCTGACGGGGCAAAAGCGCGTCAGCGCGCGGGCAACCCGGCCGGGGGCGCGCCCGGCGCGGCGCAGCGCCCAGCCCACGGGCCGGGCCAACGGCGCCCAGCGGCTCATGGAGCCGAAGGAGATGAGCAGGCCCAGCGGCAGCGCGCCCAACAGGGTGACGAAAAACAGCCGCAGCGTCACCAGAAAGCCGCTGTTGAGCGCGGACGCCACCGCAAGGAACTGCTCCGAGGCAAAGAATTCGACCGCGGCCCGCAACATGAAATCTCCCTCTCTGTGTCGTCGGTAGGCATGCGAAGGCCGCCCGGGGGATCGCCCCGAGCGGCTGCGTCAAAGGCGCGTCACTCCAGAATGACGGACTCCTGCAGGCCGTAGGTCGTGGCGACCTCCAGCACGGTGCCATCCGCGACCTTCTCCGCCCAGAACGCGTTGAACGCATCCACCAGGTCGGAGCCCTTGCGGAAGCCCACGCCGTACTGTTCGGACTCCAGGCCGCGCGCCTCGTTCAGGTTCAGCGCGATGGCCAGGTTCTCATAGCTGGTGCCCTCGCCGATCATGGCGCCAGCCATCAGCAGGTCGATGACCGCGGCGTCGGACGTGCCGGCGACGACCTCCATCAGCGTGCTGGCCTGGTTCTGCACGGGCACGGTCGTGCCGCCCAGCTCCGTGGCCGCATCCTCGCCCGCCGAGCCGGACTCCACCGCCACATACAGGCCCTCCAGCGACGTCGCGTCCGCAAAGTCGGCCACCTTCTCGGCCGGCACGACCAGCACCTGCGCGTTCAGGCAGTACGGCACGGAGGTGCCCATGGCGTTCATGACATCCTCCAGCAGCGTCATGCCGTTCCAGACGGCGTCGATGTTCTTGGCGTTGAGCTCTTCCACCTTGTAGTCCCAGTTGATCTCAATGAACTCCACGTCCACGCCCAGCGACTCGGCGAAGAGCCTGGCCATGTCGGCGTCAAAGCCGATCCACTCGCCAGCCTCATCCTGGTAGTCCATGGGCGCGAAGTTGGTGATGCCCACCGCCAGCGATCCCTTCTCCTGAACGTAGGCCAGATCGCTCCCGGCATCTTCGGCGCAGGCACAGACGGCCAGCGTCAGGCACAGAACGAGGGACAGCGCGGCACAGAGCAGCTTTTTCATGACTTCCATCCTCCACATGTCGGCCGAACCGGTCAGGCCCGGCCGGAATTGCTTTCTCATTTTAGCACGCTAACGTGTCATTGTAAAGGGAAAGTTTGCGGTTTTTTGCATGTTCAGCACTCCTGTGTGGGTTTGTCCCACTGCGCCAGCATCTCCCGCATCCACGCGTGCACATCCATGCCGTAGACCCGGCGCAGGTTTTCGGGCGTAAACACCGCGTCCGTCTCCCCCTGCGCCACGCAGCGGCCCCGGTGCATCAGCGCCGCATGCGTGCCGTAGCGCCGCGCGAGGCTCAGGTCGTGCACCACGCACAGCGCCGCGCGTCCGGGCTGGGCGAGCCAGTCCTGAATCAGCCCAAAGATATGCCGCTGAAACGGCAGGTCCAGGTGATTGGCCGGCTCGTCCAGCAGCAGGATCTCCGGATCCTGCGCGAACACCTGCGCCAGGAATGCGCGCTGCACCTCGCCGCCGGAGAGCGTGCGCATGCTCTTGCCCCGCAGCGGTTCCATGCCCGTCAGGCGAAGCGCGCGCTCGACCATCTCCCCGCCCTGTACATCGCGCCCACCCAGGAACCCGCGCGCATGGGCGTAGCGTCCCAGGCCGACGACCTCCTCCACCGTGTAGTCGTAGCCCACGTCGTGGCGCTGGGCCAGCACGCCGATCCGGCGCGCGCGCTCGCCTGGTCTGTAGTCTCGCAGGTCCTTCCCGTCCAGGCACACGCGCCCCTCATAGCGCACGCCCTGCGCGATGGCATTGAGCAGCGTGCTCTTGCCTGCGCCGTTGGGGCCCGCCAGCATCAGCCACTGGCCCGCCGACAGGGAGAGGCTCACGCCGTCCACCGCCGTCAGCGCGCCGAACCGCACCGTGACGTTCTGCGCCGTCAGCATGATCTCACCGCCCCTTTCGCGTGCGATAGAAGATGAGCACAAACGCCACCGCGCCCACCAGCGACGTGACCACGCCGATGGGCAGCTCGATGGGGCTGAGCAGCGTGCGCGCCGCCAGGTCGGCCAGCAGCAGGAAGATCGCGCCGGCAAACAGCGACGCGGGCAAGAGCCTTGCGTGGTTGGAGCCCACGGTCATGCGCGCCATGTGCGGCACGACCAGGCCCACAAAGCCGATGGTCCCGCCCACGGACACGCACACGCCGATGAGCGCGGACACCGCCGTGAGCAGCACCAGTTTCACGCGGCGCACGTTCACGCCGACGTGGCGGGCATTGTCCTCGCCGACGGCGAAGGCGTTCAGCTCCCGCATCCTTCCCAGGATCGCCGCGCCGCACAGCAGCAGCGCGCCCGCCAACAGCAGGGCCTGCGCGTAATTGCTGCCCGACAGCGAGCCCATCGTCCAGAAGGTGATGGTCCGGGCGCGCTCGGGCGCAAAGGCGATGATCAGGCTGATGAGACTGGAGGCGAACATGGAGAAGATCACGCCGATCAGGATGATGCTCTGCGTTGCCAGCGAGCGGTCGAGCGCATAGGCCAGCGACAGGATGAGCAGCAGCGACAGGAACGCGCAGCCCATGGCCAGGACGGCCGTGCCCGCCAGCGGCAGGCCGGGGACGGAGACGCCCAGCGCCAGCGCCAGCACCGCGCCCAGCGACGCGCCGGAGGAGACGCCCAGCGTCGAGCCGTCCGCCAGCGGGTTGCGCAGCAGGCCCTGCATCGCCGCGCCGCACAGCGACAGCGACGCGCCCGTCAGCGCGACGCACAGCACGCGCGGCAGGCGCACGGAGAGGATGATGGCGCCGGCGACGCCCTCGGGCGGCTGCACGCCGCGCAGGGCGGCTGCGATGGCCGCGACGGTATCGGACAGCGGGATGGCCACGCTGCCTGCGCACACGCACAGCAGCAACGTCGCCGCAAGCAGAAGCGAGCAGAGCAGATAGGCCGCCGCGCCAAAGCGTTCACGGGTGTGTTTCATCGGCAATTTCCTCAGGCGGTTCAGAATGGGAAAGGGGAGCCGCTCTCCGGCTCCCCATGGGTCCACATCAGGCGGCGGGCTCCTCCGCCTCCCCGCTGACGAACGCGTAGAGCGCCAGCGCGGCATCCTTCAGGCGCGGGCCGGGACGGGAGATCTCGTTCGAGTCGGCGTTGAACACGTCGCCGTTTTGGATGGCCGTCAGGCCCTCCCAGCCGGCGCGGCCCATGATCTCCTCCACGGGCGTGGGGCCCTCGCCGTAGTACGTGGAGATCGTCACGATGTAGTCGGGATCGCGCTCCAGCACCTGCTCCTCCGAGATGGCGGCCCAGCCCTCCACGTCCGCAAAGGCGTTCGTCAGGCCGCACAGGCTGGCCAGCTCGTCCATGAACGTGTTCGCGCCGGCCGTCCACAGGCCGTACTCCAGCGGCGAGACCTCGAAATACACCGTCTTGCCGGTCTCCTCGGACTGGGCGGCGATGCCGTCAAACGTCGCCTGCATGTCCGCCACCAGCGCCTCGGCCTCGCCCTCCAGCCCGGTGAGCTGCCCGATCATGCGGATGGCCGTGTAGACGCCCTCGATGTCGTTTGCGTCGCTGAGCACGACGCGGATGCCCGCATCCTCCAGCGCCTGCACCTGCTCTGCGGTCTGCGCCATGTCCGCCATCAGCACGACCTGCGGCTGCAGGGCGATGATCTGCTCCAGATTGGTGTTCTCGCCCGTCTCGACCACGGGCACATCCAGAATGCTCTCCGGATAGTCGCAGTAGGCGCCCCGGCCGACCAGCAGGTCCTCCGCACCCAGCGCGCACAGGATCTCGCAGTCGGACGGCGCGAGCGCGACAATGCGGGTAGCGGACGCGTCCAGGACGACCTCGCGGCCGTACATGTCCATCAGGCTCGTCGCCTGCGCGCAGCCGGCGCTCAGGAGCATCAGGGCGGTCAGGAGCAGGGCAAGGGTTTTTCGCATGGGGATCCCTCCATTCATTGGATCAAATGAATCAGCAAGGCGGACGCCTCACGCTGCGCGCAACAAAAAAGCGTCCCTCCCCGAGGAACACTAAACAGGCCCTGAGCGATCGCTCCCGACCCAAATAGCATATCCCACCCCCAGGGGCATCACTTACGGCGTAAACAGGTCTCCCGGCTTTGCCTCATCCTACTGGTGCGTCTTCCCGCCCGCCCGGGGCAGTGACGTGCTGCACGTTCGTCCGCTTCACGGTTACTGGGATAGCCCGGAAATTGCATCCGTGTTCCCATGACGTCCCCCACGGGGACGCCGCGCATGTATGCGCAGATACACCGGCTATTCATTTGTCGCTCTTATTATACGGCCTGCGGGCCCGCCTGTCAACGGCGGCCTGCAGGTCAGATCGCAGGCTCCAGAAAGCTGTGCCAGATATAGCCCGTCAGACCCGCCTGCGTGCCGTCCGGGGGGGCGTCCGCGGGCACGTACACGCGCACCCAGCCCTCGTCCGTGCCGATGCCGTCCACCAGCAGCACCACCTCAGTCCCCGCATCCAGCTTGGCCAACGAGGGCGAATCCGTGCTGTCCTGCCGGCGCAGGTTCACCCAGTCCGTGTTGGCCACCCGCAGGTACGTCGGGTCCCATGAGGCCCGGCCCGTGATCATCTCACGCGCCGAGCGGCTGCGCTCCGCGTACACGCCCTCCTGGCCGTAATACCACGATTCCGGGTACTGCTCATCCCAGCACAGGGTGACGCCCGTGCCATGCAGCGTCAGCGACTCGCCGATGAGGCCCTCGCCCGCGTCGTACACATTCCATATGGCGCGCACGACCTGGCCGTAGCGGGACTCCCAGCAGTAGGCGGTCAGCGTGTAGTAGAAGAAGCCGTCGCTCACGCCGGAGAGCACGCAGCGGCTCTCCGGGTCCAGCTCATGGTTGCACAGCTCCAGCTGCTCCACCTCCGTGCCCGACAGGCTCCTGCTCTCGCCGTCCCACGCCTCCGTCTGCTCCACGGGGTTGAACCGGCCCGCCTCCTCGTTCCAGACGGCGACGGCAAAGAACACATTGCGCGCGCCCTGCGCCGTCAGCAGCAGCAGGTCGCCGAAGCCGTCGAAGTTCACATCCTCCAGGCGCGCAAAGAGCGCCAGATGCTCCTGCTGCGGCAGCTCGGACGAGCGGTACGTCAGCTCCTGCGCAAAGCTGCCGTCCTGCGCCTCGATCTGCACCCGCAGCGTGTGCTCGCGCAGCGCATCCTCCTGCCGCTCCCCCGTGTCGCTCACGCGGATCGTCAGCTCGGGCAGGCCGTCGCGCACCCGGCCGGTCGTCTCAAACCCCGCCTGCTCCGCACGCGCCGCCGGCCCGCATGCCGCCAGCAGCAGCCACGCCATCCACAGCGCCAGCGCCTTTCTCATGTGCGTCTCCTCCTCATCGCCTTCTATAGATGAGGACGAATCCGCCTCCCGTTTTCATCCGGCCTTTCCATTCTTTCACGCGTTTCTGCCCCGCCCGGATCAGCGTCGCCCACGGCTCCATCAGGCTCAGAACCTTCATGGGATCTCCCCCTTCTGCTCCGATCCGCTCACCGCTCCCCGTCCCATTCCAGCAGGAACTCGTCGATGTACTCGTGCATGAACCGGTCCCGGTGCGCCGCGATCTCCCGCGCGGTCTGCGTATTCATGAGATCCTTGAGGCGAAACAGCTTTTCGTAGAAGTGGTTGACGCTCGTGGAGACGTGCCTTCGGTATTCGTCGCGCGTCATGTGCAGGTTCGGCCGCTCGTCCGGGTCGTGCATCGCCCGGTTGTGGTGGCCACCGTATGCAAACGCCCGTGCGATGCCGATGGCGCCGATGGCGTCCAGCCGGTCCGCATCCTGCACGCACTGTCCCTCGATCGATGCGGGCGCGACGGTGTCGTCGCCCACAAAGGAGACCTCCTCGATGATGGCGCACACCGTCCGGATGGTCGCTTCCGCCACGTCATGCGCCCGCATCAGGGCGACCGCATGGTCCTTTCCCGCGTGCGTGGCTGGGGAGAGCTTGACGTCGTCCACGTCGTGCAGCAGCGCTGCGAGCTGGACGACGTCCAGGTCAGCCCCTTCCCTTTCAGCGATCCGCGTCGCCAGCCGGTACACCCGCAGCGTGTGCGCATAGTCGTGTCCGCTGGACTCGCCCGCAAAGAACGCCTTGACCTCGTCCATCATGCCACGCAACATGTCCTGATCCATCGCCGGTTCTCTCCTTTTCGTGGGGGCGCGGCCTACAAGAGCGGCATGCCGCGCGATCGGTTCTCATGTGGTCTGCTTCGAAGCCCCATCCGTCAAGCGCCTGATTTTGTCTGCAAGCGCGGTATGCATTTCGTCGATCAGCCCCTCCGCCCAGCTTGGAAACCGGGGACGCCGGCAGGCCATGTACAGGGTCACCACGGGCGATACGACATCATCCACCGCCATTTCGAGGGGATCGACCGCGCCGTATGCCGCCAAAAACGCATCCCTGCTCTGTGGGGCCAGGCTCGAAAGGACATTCCGCACGTCGGAGTAGGCATAGCCCTTGCCCAGCAGGTTGTAGTCGAACATCAGCGCCGCGGAACGGTCCCGGGCCACGACCAGATTCGTATGGTAAAAGTCATTGTAGGTGAGCGTCCGTCTGGTCCGCCCCAGCATTTCGCAGATGGCGTCAAAGCGCTCTTCCAGCAAGCCCCACACGGCGTCCGCCTGCGTGCCGGTCTTTTCTTGGATCTCGGCGATGTGCTCCCTGGTAAAGAAGTCGGCCTCGTCATACAGCCCCGCCCCATGCCGTGCGACATGGGCATAGCCCCGTTGGTGCAGCTGCCTGTACCACCCGGCCAGGCGCCCGGCCACGACCGGGTCGGCCAGGTCGGCCGCCGTTCCCAGTCGATAGACAGGGCTGGCGTCCACATCCTCCAGCAGCAGCGCCGAATCGGTCTGCGCGAGGACGGCAAGCGTGGGCACATGCAGCGACCGAAGCGCCTGATAATTTGAAATCTCGCGCCTGTGCGCCTCAAATTGAAAGCACTTGAGCACGCAGGAGCGCGCGCCGCTTTGGACGCGGGCGACGACGATCCCGTCTTTGTCCTGCAACATGCATATGTCATGGCAGCAGACGCCCATCCGTTCCAGTTCCTTGCGGATGCAGTCCATACTTCCCTCGCAAACCCGTATGAAATCAAAAAAACGAGGCGCCGGCGCGACACATCGTATCCACACCGGCGTCTCATATTGGTCTGGGTGAGAGGATTTGAACCTCCGGCCTCTTGAACCCCATTCAAGCACGCTACCAA
>CHCFC05602__coassemble_968_pt1 | contig 12123 bp, 9 predicted proteins | sample CHCFC05602__metabat2_high_PE_016 | metagenome-assembled genome bin CHCFC05602
CCGGTAATCCCGGTAATCCCGGTAATCCCGGTAATCCCGGTAATCCCGGTAATCCTTGTAATTTATGTAATCCCTGAATGTGCGGAAGCGGCGCGCCAGGGGGACGGGCGGGCTGAAAAAAAAAGTTGCGACCCGGCTTGAAAAACGGGGGCGACCGTGGATATAATGTAAACAGAGAAAACCGCGAATTTCATGTAAACAGCATCATCCGCAGGGGAGGCACGCGGGCCGGCCGTGGGCGCGTCAACGGCGTAAACCCCGTAAACCCTGTAAATCTTGTAATTCATGTAAACATGAAATACGCGGCGTCTCCCATGCCTGAAGCCGACGCGCTGCGACGCCTCCGATCCTGTAAACGATGTAAATCATGTAAACCATGTAAACCATGTAAACGGCATCGCTCCTGTAAACGGGATCAACCCTGTATTTCGTGTAAACCTCATAAACCTCGTAAATCCCATAAACCCCGTAAGCTCTGTAATCTCTGTACACCCTGTATACCCGCCCCCGCAGCCCGTCCCCCAAACGGGGGAGAGCGGCCGCCCCGCACCTCCCGGGCCAAGCGCAGCGCAGGCCCCTGGCGGCGGGGTGTCGGGGAGGCACTGTGTCCCGCCGCCTCAATCGTCGCGGTGCTTCGCCCCCGCCCCGCGTTGCGTCGCGGGGGTACGCCGCCGCCTATTTCGGCCTTCGCCCCCGCCCCCGCATACGCGGGGTGGGGGTACGCCGCCGCTTATTTCGGCCTCCGGCCTCAAATAGCGGGCGGCTAGTCGGCGCGTTGCGCCTCCCTCAGTCTCCGGCCTCAAATGGCGGGCGGCTAGTCGGCGCAAAGCGCCTCCCTCAGGGCAGCGCTTTGCGCCGCCCTCGGGCGCTGCCGCGCCCGCCGCTCGTTTCGGCGGCCTCGTCCGGGTCGCTTTGCCCCTTCGGGGCAATCGGCCCACTGGGCCGCCGCTTCCCTCCCGAGCCTCTGCCGGGGGTCCGGGGGCAGAGCCCCCGGAGGTTTACATGGTATACACGGGCGAGGGCCCGCATACAACCTACAAAGAGAGGTCGTCCATGGCATCCGAATTGATGACGAATATCTACGAACACCTCGACCGCGCGGCGCTGCTGGCCGAGCTGGGGCCGCGCCTGCGCGGGCAGGTCTACGAGCTGACGTGCCCGCAGTGCGGCAAGCGCGAGGCGTACCTGTACCACGACGGCACGCAGATCACGTGCAACCGGCGCAACAAGTGCGGCTATGAGAGCAGCCTGTGGGACTACGTGTCCCGGCGCGACGGCACCGACGGACGCCAGACGCTGGCCACGCTCGCCCGGGCCGCGGGCGTGGAGCTGCCGCCGCCCTCGCGCAGGGAGCGGGAGAAGGCCACGCGCGAACAGGCGGTCGAAATGGCCGTGCGCGTGATGCAGCGCCTGCTCTTTGAGGACGAGGGGCGAGAGACGCTTTCGTATCTGCGCGCGCGCGGCTGGACGGACGAGACGGCGCGCGCGGCGGGGTTTGGGCACTATCCGCGACAGGAGGAGCTGCGCGGGTACATCGGCCTGGTGCTCGAGGGCGCGCAGGACGAGGCGTTCTCCCTGTTCTCGCCGCGGGCGCTGGGGGACACGCACACGCTCGCCATCCCGTACCGCGACGCGTTCGGGCACGCGCGCGGGGTGATCGTGCGCAGCGTCCGGCCGGACGCGCCGGGGCCCAAGTACCTGTTCAACCGCGGCGTCAAGCGCGGGGAGCACTTCTTCCACATCGACGCGCTGCCCCGCGGCGCGCGGCGCGCGGTGGTGGTCGAGGGCTACATCGACGCGCTCATGGCCACGGCCTGCGGCGTGGAGGGCGTGGTGGCCGCGGGCGGCAGCCGCATCACCGAGGCGCAGCTGCAGGAGGCGCGGCGGCTGGGCGTGGGCGCGTTCGTGCTCGCGCTGGACAACGCCGACCTGGACGCGGCCGGGCGCGAGGGCGCGCTGCACGCCATCCGGCTGATCGAATCCGCGGGCGCGCGGGCGTATGTGGCGCGCCTGCCCGCGCCGTACAAGGACCCGGACGAGCTGATGCGCGCCGGGCCGCAGGGCGTGGCGGCGTTTCGCGCGGCGATCGAATCGCCCGAGAGCGCGGCGTCGTTCGCCTCGCGCCAGCTGATGCGAAAACACGGGCTGACGCAGGGCGCGCTGCTGAGCAAGCCCGCGCGCGACGCGCTGCTGGACGACGCCATGGCCTTTGCCGCGCACCTTCGCGACCCGCTGGCCCCGGCGGACTTCTTCGGGCCGATCGCGGCGGGGCTGGGCGTGCCCGAGTCGCTGCTGAGCGCGGAGCTGGAGACGCGCCGCGAGCGCGAGGCGGCGCAGGCGCGGGACGCGGCCTACCGGGCGCTGGCGCAGCGCATCACGCAGTACGTGGGGGAGGGGCGCGCCGCGCAGGTGGACGCGATGGCGCGCGAGACGCTCTCGCGCATCGGCGCGGACGGGGCGCGCGCGCTGCGGCCCTACACGCTGCAGCACCTGCGGCTGGACCTGATGAATACGCCCGACGGCCTGCCGACCGGCTACCCGGCGCTGGACGCGCTGGTCACGATTCCGGACGGGGCGATCACGCTGGTGGCGGCGCGCCCGTCGCACGGCAAGACCACGCTGCTGACGAACCTGTTCCTCAACCAGCTGCGCGCGCACCCGGGGGAGAGCTTCGCGTTCTTCTCGTATGAGGAGACGCGCGCGGCCCTGGCGCTGAACATGATCAACATCCTCGCGGGGGAGACGCTCAGCCGCGCGAAGAACAAGTACGCGCTCAAGGAATACTTCACGCGCTTCGCGGACGCCGCGGGGCGTCCCCACCCGGCGCTGGACGCGGCCTGGAAGGCGTTTGGCGAGATGGTCGACGCGGGCCGCCTGCTGCTGTTCGAGGAGAGCCTGGACGCCGAGGCGCTGGCGGGGCTGATCGTCGCCATGAAGCGGCGCGACCCGCGGCTGCGGGCGGTGTTCATCGACTACATGCAGAAGATCCGCTGGGCCGGGGCGCAGGCGCCCACGCGGCAGGTGGAGCTGCAGCGCATCTCCGGGCGGCTGCTGGACGCGGCCAAGCAGGCGAACATCCCGGTGGTGCTGGCGGCGCAGCTGGGCCGGCCGGCCAAGACATCCAGCGCGCGCGAGGACACGCGCCGCGGCGTGCGGCTGGACAACCTGCGCGAGTCCGGCGACATCGAGCAGGATGCGAACGTGGTGCTGGGCCTGTACAACGAGGCGGTCGACCGCGCCGAGGACGCCGACGGCGCGCCCCCCGCGCAGGATGCCGACCAGCGCCTGACCGTCACCGTGCTCAAGAACCGCAACGGCATGACGGGCTTCACCGTGCCGCTGCGCTTTGAGCCGCAGACGCTGCGCATCCTGCCCATGGCGCGCGAGCGCCTGTAACCCCAAAGGAGGACAAGGCATTGAACCGCATCATCGCCATCGTCAATCAGAAGGGCGGCGTGGGCAAGACCACCACCGCCATCAACCTGGGCGCGGCGCTGGCCCGCGCGGGGCGGCGCGTGCTGCTCGTGGACGTGGACCCGCAGGCCAACCTCACCGCCTCGCTGGGCGTGCGGGCCGGGGACGCGCCCACGCTCTACCGCGTGCTGCGCGGCGACGCCTCCGCGCGCGAGGCCATCGTCCCGCATGGCGGCTACGACGTGCTGCCCGCGGGCATCGACCTGTCCGGCGCGGAGATCGAGTTCGCCGCCGCCGCCGGGCGCGAGTTCCTGCTCTCAGAGGCGCTCTCGCCCGTGCTGCCCGACTACGACTACGCGCTGCTGGACTGCGCGCCCTCGCTGGGCCTGCTGACGCTGGGCGCGCTGACGCTCGCGGGCGAGGTGTTCATCCCCCTGCAGAGCGAGTATCTGGCGCTGCAGGGCGTGAGCCAGCTGCTGCAAACGGTGCAGGTCGTGTGCCGCAGGCTCAACCCGCGCCTGGCCGTCACGGGCATCGTCGCCACGCTGTACGACCAGCGCAAGCGCCTCAACCGCGAGGTCATCGAAAACATCGCCTCGTACTTTGGCGCGAAGCTCTTCTCCACCCGCATCCGGGACAACATCTCCCTGGCCGAGGCGCCCAGCTACGGCCAGGACATCTTCGAATACCGCCCGGATTCCTACGGCGCGCAGGACTATGCGGCCCTGGCCGCCGAGGTCATCGCCCAGGAGGTGAAACCGTGAAACAGCGACTTGGAAGCGATCCGCTCAGCTGGATCCGCGACACGCGCACATCGCAGGAGGATGCGAACACGGGCGAACGGGATGGGACAACCGCCGCCCCGGCCGCCCCGACGAATGACACGAACACGGGCGAACGGGATGCCGCAATCGCCGCCGCCCCGGCCGCACCGGCCCCGTCGACGAACGACGCGAACACGGGCGAACGGGATGCCGCAACCGCCGCCGCACCGGTCGCCCCGGCCGCATCGACGAAAAAGGCGAACACGGGCGAACGCGCCGCGGGCCCGGCATCATCGACAAAAAACGCGAACACGGGCGAACGCGCCGCCCGGCGCAAGCCCGCACAGGCCGCACAGGCCGCGCCTGCCGCACAGGCCGCGCCTGCCGCACAGGCAAACGATACGAACACGGGCGAACTGCCGGGCGAGGAGGCGCTGCGGGCGCTCATCGCGCGGGAGCTGGCGGGCATGGCGCCGCGCAGGGGCCGTCCGCGCACGAACCTGCGCGAGGTGACGAAGTCGTCGCAGGAGGGCCTGCCGGAGAACTGGACGCGCGCGACGTTCATCGTGCGCGAGACGCTGCTGGAAGATCTCAAGGACTGCGCGTACACGCGGCGCAAGACGATCCGCGACGTGCTGGACGAGGCGCTGACGGCCTACCTGTCGGGGCAGGAACTGCTGCGCCGTCCGCGCTGAAGGGGGCAAGGGCTTGAACAACAGGGACATCCGCAAGCTGCTGTCGCAAAAGACGGTGACGGGCGAGGAGGTCGGGCAGGCGCTCATCCGGGACATGGTCTGCCTGTATGTGGACGCGAACACCGCGCCCGAGGGCGCGCCGGAGGGCCTGCTCAGCGAGGAGGACCGGCGGCGGCTGGTGTCGATGCTGGCAGACCCGGAGGACGTGCGGGTGTACAATCAGTACCGGTCGGTGCAGATGTACCTGACGGCCTATCCGGTGGTGTTCGCGTCGCTGCGGGAGGCCGTGGAGAGCGCGTTCAGCCGGCTGTACGCGACGCTGGTCAGCGCGCGCTCGGCGGAGCTGGCGGCGCAGGAGCTGCTGGGCGCGGGCGTGGACGCGGCAACGCCCGGCCTTGCGCGGCTGCGCAGCGAGCTGGGGCTGGAGTCGCTGGCGCATCTGCACGCGGGGCTTAGCGCCACGGCCGGGCAGATGGTGCGCTCGCTGCGCATGTGCGTGGCGCAGGAGCGCGGGCTGGAGATGGTCGCCGCGCGCATCCGCGTGCCGGAGCTGCTGGTCTACGAGCAGTTCAGCGCCGTGCCGTACGCGCGCTACGACCTGGCGCTGGGCGCGCAGCGGGCGCTGCGCGAGACGCTGCGCGCGGCCGGGCGGCCGCAGGACGAGCTGCGCCTGGTCGACGGGCTGCTGCCGCGCCTGACCCGGCGCGACCTGGAGCCCCGCCGCGCCGACGAGGCGCGCGCCCAGCGCATGCTGCGCGAGGACCTGAGCTGCGTGGAGGACCCCTTCGCGCTGGTCACGGCCATCACCGGCGGCCTGTCGCCCACGGCCGCCGCCGCCGCCACAGCCGCGGCAGGGGAGCGCGCCAACCCCCTTAGTGGAAGCGGCACAGCCGCCGGCACTGCCGCCGCCGCCGCCACGGAGACGGCAGGGGAGAGCGCCAACCCCCTTAGTGGAAGCGGCACAGCCGCCGGCACAGCCGCCACTGCCGCCGCCGCCGCCACGGAGACGGCAGGGGAGAGCGCCAACCCCCTTAGTGGAAGCGGCACTGCCGCCGCCGGGGAGGAGGTGCGTCCATGAAGCGCGAACATCCCGAGCGCCCCGAGCGCCCCGAGCGCCCGCAGGCGGGCCAGGCGGGCCAGGCGGGCCAGGCGGGCCCGTCGATGGAGCAGCTGTTCCAGGGCGCGCAGGCGCTGCCCGTGCGGCCGCGCTACTACCGCATGCCCGAGGCGGAGCAGGAGTTCGTCAAGGTCGCGCTGCACGGGGAGAAGCTCAAGTTCGGCCACAAGCCGGACGCGGCGGAGCAGCTGGACGTGTTCGAGCTGCTGGACGGCGGCGCGGGCAAGGACGTGCAGATGCGCGAGGAGGACCGCGCCCGCGCGCGGGAGAACAACCTGACGGTCATCGGGCTGGACTTCTCGCTCTCGCAGTCCAAGGCGCTCTACGCCGTGCAGACGCTGCTCTCGCGCACGAACTACAAGGGCAACATGCCCCAGCGCTACGTGAAGGACCCCAACAACGTCTTTGCCTACACCGGCCCGCTGCCGGTGCTCAAGTTCGCCGTGTCGGAGTACCTGGACGCCTACGGCGTCACCAAGTACATGACGCGCCGGGGCAAGATGGAGTACTCCTCCGGCGAGCGGGAGGAGGCGCTCAAGGCGCTGCGCGACCTGGAGCGGCCCGTGATCATGGTCTACGACCGCTTCAAGGGCCGCGACCGCTCCGGCGCGCCGCTGTACGACGCCATCCGCACCGTGCGGCCGCTGCTGTCCATCGTCGAGGGCTTTCGCGACGTGACGGAGAGCGAGCTCGAGGGCATCCGCGCAGGCGCGGGCGTGGAGGGCAAGGTCTCCCACATCGTGGTGGAGCCGTCCGTCGTGCTGGTCGACCAGATCGGCAAGTACTTCGTGCTCAAGCCCGCCAACCTCTACCAGGAGCTGCGCCTGCGCTACGGCAAGAGCGACAAGAAGCTCGCGCTGTTCATCGAGTACCTGCTCACCAAGGGCGCCGAGCGCGCCCGCTACAAGGAGAAGATGGACTTCCGCCTCACGTTCGAGACGATCGCCTACGGCCTGCGCATGGACGCGCTGATCCGATCCCGCCAGCAAAAGCGCATCGCCAATCAGCTGCGCGACTTCTTCGAAAAGGCGTTCGACCTGGGCTACATCGCCGACTATCACATCGAGGAGGCCGCGCCCGTGCTGCGCTCCATCGCCGACTTCTCCCTCGCGCCGGGCAAGGTCTACTACCCCAAGCACCTGCTGCGCGGCGAGGAGGAGGACTGACCGCCTGCCCGAATCCGTCGCGCGGAATCTGTCGCATCCTGCCGGAATCGTTTGTTTTGTGTCAATTTTCGCGGCCGCATACAGGAATTGGCCGCCCCCGCGGCGAATCCTATCCCCCGCGGATCCCCATTTTTTATGATCCCATCGTCTGGAGGTTGGTTGGGATGAAGGACATCACGGTTTGCATCGGCTCCTCGTGCCACCTGCGCGGCTCGCGCGAGGTCGTGCAGGCGCTCGACCGCCTCGTGCGCGAGGCCGGTTTGCAGGAGGAGATCAACCTGCGCGGGTCGTTTTGCATGGGCGCGTGCGAGCAGGGCGTGTGCGTCACGTTCGAGGGCGCGCGCTACTCGCTCTCGCCCGCCACGGCCGAGGCGTTCTTTCGAGACACGGTGCTGCCCGCACTGGGCGCGCAAGGAGGGAAGGCATGAGCATCATCGGACTGAAAAAGGCCAACTGCAAGCACTGCTACAAGTGCCTCAAGAGCTGCCCGGTCAAGTCCATCGAGGTGGTGGGCGGCCAGGCCAAGATCATCGAGCGGTCCTGCGTGCTGTGCGGCACGTGCCTGCTGGTGTGCCCCCAGCACGCCAAGACGCTGGAGAGCGACCTCGCCCTCGTGCAGGGCTGGGTCCGCGCGGGCGAGCCCGTCGCCGTGTCGCTGGCGCCCGCGTTCACCGGCTCCTTTGAGGGCACGGGCAAGCAGATGGTCTCGGCGCTCCTGAAGCTGGGCTTTGCGCGCGTGAGCGAGACCGCCCTGGGCGCGGCCTACGTCACCGCCGAGTTTGCCCGCATGGTCCGCGAGGAGAAGATGGAGCACATCATCACCTCCTGCTGTCCCGTGGTCAACGACTTCATCGAAAAGCACCACCCGGACATGATCCCCTACCTCGCGCCCGTCGTCAGCCCCATGATCGCCCACGCGCAGCTGCTGCGCCAGACGCTGGGCGAGGGCGTGAAGGTCGTGTTCATCGGCCCGTGCATCGCCAAGAAGCAGGAGGCCCGCGACATCCGCCACGACGGGCTCGTCGACGCGGTGCTCACCTTCGACGACCTGGCCACGTGGTTCGACCAGGCCGGCGTGCGCCCCCAGGACATGGAGGAGACGCCCTTCTTCAACGCGAATCCCTCCGTCGCGCGCATGTACCCCGTGCCCGGCGGCGTCAACGAGACGGTCCAGCGCCTCATGGGCGAGGACGCCCAGCGCCACTACAAGTTCCTGGATGTGACCGGGCTGCAGAGCTGCGCGGAGCTGTTCGACGCCATCCGCCACGGCGACATGCAGCACTGCTTCATGGAGCTCAACGCCTGCGTGGGCGGCTGCACCGGCGGCCCGGCCCGCAGCGAGCACGCGCACAGCCGCTTTGAGAGCCGCCTGCGCGTCGTGGACCGCACGCGCCGCTCCAGCCCCGACTACCCGCCCACGCCCGAGAGCCTGCGCATGCGCAAGGCGTTCACCGACCGCAGCGAGCGCGAGGACCTGCCCAGCGAGGAGGTCATCCGCGCGATCCTGCGCCAGACGGGCAAGGAGACGCCCGAGCAGGAGCTCAACTGCGGCATGTGCGGCTACAACTCCTGCCGCGAGAAGGCCATCGCCGTCTATCAGGGCAAGGCCGAGCTGACCATGTGCATCCCGTACATGCGCGAGCGCGCGGAGTCGCTCTCCGAGGTCGTGCTCACCGCCACGCCCAACATCACGCTCATCGCCGACAGGGACCTCAACGTCTGCGAGTTCAACCGCGCGGCGCAGCAGCGCTTCGGCCTCACGCGCGCGCAGGCGCTGGAAAAGAACCTCTATGAACTCCTGGACGCGTCGGACTATCAGTTCGTGCTCGACACCCACCAGCCCATCGAGGACAAGCGCGTCACGCTGCCCGAGTGCGGCATGACCGCGCTGGAGACGATCGTCTACATCCCCGAGGGCGACATGGTCCTGGGCATCCTGCGCGACATCAGCGCGGAGGTCGCGCGCGAGCAGAGCCAGTACAACCTGCGCATCGAGACGATCGAGCAGACGCAGAAGGTCATCGACAAGCAGATGGTCGTCGCCCAGCAGATCGCCTCGCTCCTGGGCGAGACGACGGCCGAGACCAAGGTGACGCTGACCAAGCTCAAGAACATGATCGTCTACGACGGGGAGAAGCCATGAAGTACACCATCGACGTAGCCTACAAGAGCCTGTTCAAGCACGGCGAGGAGCTGTGCGGGGACAAGGTCGCCGTGGCGCGCGCGCCGGGCAGCACCATCTGCGTGCTCGCCGACGGCCTGGGCAGCGGCGTCAAGGCCAACATCCTGGCCACGCTGACCAGCCAGATCATCGTCACCATGCTGCGCGAGGGCGCCACCATGCAGGAGGCCGTGGAGACCATCGCCGGCACGCTGCCCGTGTGCTCCGTGCGCAAGGTCGCCTACTCCACCTTCTCGGTGCTGCAGATCACCGACGAGGGCGAGGCCTACCTCGTCGAGTTTGACAACCCCTTCTGCCTCTACGTGCGCGAGGGGCGGCTGGTGCAGCTGCCCTGCGAGTACCGCGAGTTCGCGGGCAAGGGCGTGTACGAGAGCCGCTTTCGCGTGCAGCCGGGCGACAGCCTGACGCTCGTGTCCGACGGCGTGGTCTACGCCGGCGTGGGCCAGACGCTCAACTTCGGCTGGACGTGGGAGTCCGTGGCCGACTGGCTCGTGCGCACGGTCACGCCCTCCATGTCCGCGCTGCGCCTGGCGTCGCTGCTGTCCCAGGCGGTCTATGACCTGTACATGGGCCAGTGCGGCGACGACTCGACGGTGCTGTGCGTGCGGGTGCAGCCGCGGCGCGCGGTCAGCCTGCTGGCCAGCCCGCCCAAGGACCCCGACCGCGATGCGGACATGGTCGGCGCGTTCATGCGCGCGCCGGGGCGCAAGGTGGTGTGCGGCGGCTCGAGCGCGAACATGGTCGGGCGCGAGCTGGGCCTGCCCGTGACCACGGAGCTGACCTACAGCGACCCGTCCATCCCGCCCATCGGGCACATCAAGGGCATCGACCTGGTGACCGAGGGCGTGCTGACCATGGCGCGCACGCTGGAGCTCTTGCGCGGCGCGCAGGACGCCGCCCAGAGCGACGCGCCCTTCAAGCGCCTGGATGAGGACAACGGCGCGGCGCGCCTGGCGCGGCTGCTGCTCGAGGACTGCACGCACCTGCAGCTGTTCGTCGGCACGGCGATCAACCCCGCGCACCAGAACCCGAATTTGCCCACGGACCTGTCCATCAAGTTCCGCCTGATCGACGAGATCGCCGCGGAGCTGGAGCGCCTGGGCAAGACCGTCGAAAGACAGTATTTTTGATCGGCCGCGGATATGCGCCGCGGCGGGGAGGAACGCCGGATGCCTGTATGCAGCAACACGGAACACTTTAAGTTTGAGGTGCTCAAGCGCGTGGCCCAGCTGGCCTATGAGGGCGGGCTGAGCCAGGACGCGATGGACGAGATCCCCATGGAGATCATCCCGCCCGGCAGCCAGGCGACGGTGCGCTGCTGCGTCTACCGCGAGCGGGAGATCATCCGCTATCGCGTGCGCTGGGCCACCGACCGCACGAACAAGCCGGGCGTCGTGGCCGTCATGCACGCCGCCTGCGAGGGCTGCCCGATCAACCGCTACACCGTCACCAGCAACTGCCAGCGCTGCGTGGCCCGCAAGTGCGTCGAGGCCTGCCCCTTCGGCGCGGTCAGCGTCACCGGCCGCGGCGCGTACATCGACCCCGAAAAGTGCCGCGAGTGCGGCCGCTGCGCCGCCGCTTGCCCGTATAACGCCATCTCCGACACCCTGCGCCCCTGCGTGCGCTCCTGCCCGGTCGACGCCATCGCCATGGACCAGAACCGCCGCGCCACGATCAATTACGACCGGTGCATCTCCTGCGGCGCGTGCGTCGCCGCCTGCCCCTTTGGCGCGATCAGCGACAGCTCGCAGATCGTGCACGTCATCGAGCGCATCAAGGGCCCCGGCGAGGTCTATGCCGTCGTCGCGCCCGCGGTCGAGGGCCAGTTCGGCATGGCCACGTTCGCCCAGATCGCCCAGGCCGTGCGCCGCCTCGGCTTTGACGACTGCCTCGAGGTCGCGCTCGGCGCCGACGCCGTCGCCTGGCACGAGGCCCAGGAGCTCAAGGAGGTCGCCCAGCGCGGCGGCCACATGACCACCTCCTGCTGCCCCGCCTTCTACAACATGATCGACAAGCACTTCAAGAAGCTCATGCCCATGGTCTCCTCCACCGTGTCGCCCATGACCGCCGCCGCCCGCTTCGTCAAGCGCGATCACCCCGGCGCGACGGTCGTATTCATCGGCCCGTGCATCGCCAAGAAGAGCGAGGTGCTGCGCGTGCCCGACGGCGCGGACTTTGCCATGACCTTTGAAGAGCTCTACGCCCTGTTCAGCGTGCGCGGCATCGACCCCGCCAAGGAGCAGGCCGCGCCCACGCAGCAGGGCAGCCGCTACGCCAAGGGCTTCGCGCAGTCGGGCGGCGTCGCCGCCGCCGTCGGCCGCGTGCTCGAGGAGGACGGCTTTGATACGTCCTACTCCTGCCTGCGCTGCAACGGCGCCGCCGAGTGCAAAAAGGCGCTCATGATGCTCGGCGCGGGCAAGCTGCCCGAGACGATCGTCGAGGGCATGGCCTGCGAGGGCGGCTGCATCGCCGGCCCCGGCCGCTGCGAGGACCCCAAGGTCACCGTGCGCATGCGCCAGAAGCTGCTCGCCCAGGCCGACGCCCGCGGCGTGCAGGAGAACCTCGCGCAGCAGGGCTTCAAGGACGTCAACCTTGAACGGTAGTAGCGGGGGGAGGGAAGCCCCTCCCCCCGCGCCCCCCGGCGCTACGGCCCGCGCAACGCGCGGGCCTTTGGCGTATGCGCAGCCGCCGTATATGCCCAGGGCCGCACATTGTGCGGCCCGTAGTGCGGGGGTGTCGGGGGAGGGCATCCTCCCCCGACCGGGTCCGGGCGGCGCCCGGGGGC
>CHCFC05602__coassemble_1065_pt1 | contig 11360 bp, 12 predicted proteins | sample CHCFC05602__metabat2_high_PE_016 | metagenome-assembled genome bin CHCFC05602
TATACAAAGGTTTTGTGCTCTTTGACGTGATTTCGGCGCGGGACAACCGCGTGGGAATAGAATAAAAGGAGGTTGAAGAAATGAAGAAATTCCTGGCACTGATCCTCGTTGCAATGATGTTGTGCACGTTCGGCACGAGTGCGCTCGCCGTGAACGAGGACATCACCGGCGACGTGATGATCTACACGTCGATGTATCAGTTCGTGATCGACATGATGACGGAAGCCCTCAAGGAAGAATTCCCCAACCTCAACGTCGAGATGTTCTACGGCGGCACGGGCACGCTGCAGACGAAGCTGGCGGGTGAGATGGAGACCGGCACGCTCGGCTGCGACATGATGCTGGTGGCGGAGCCGGCCTATTCGCTGGAGCTGAAGGAAGGCGGATGGCTGGAGCCGATGGAGGCGGACGCCGAAAAGCTGCGCTTCCCGTATGACGAGGAAGGCTATTGGTACCCCGTGCGCGTGTGCAACATGGTGCTCGCCTACAACCCGGAGCTGTATGACGCGGAGGATCTGCCCAAGACGTTCTACGACTTCGCGTTTGACCCGGAGATGAAGGGCGTGATCTCCATGGGCAACCCGCTCACGAGCGGCACCACCATGGCGGCCGTCAGCACGCTCAGCGACAAGTACGGCTATGAGTACTTCACCGCGCTGGGCGAGAATGATGTGATGATCGAGTCCGGCTCGACCGCGCTGGCCAAGCTGCAGACGGGCGAGTGCAAGCAGATCATGATTCTGGAAGAGTCGGTGCTGAAGATCCGCAAGGAAGAGGGCTCTCAGTTGGCCTGCATCTATCCGGAAGACGGCAACATCATGATCCCCTCTACGGTCATGACCGTCGCGGAGGACCGCAGCGCGAACATGAACATCGAGGCCTGCCAGGCCATCACCGACTGGCTGCTCAGCGAGGAAGGCCAGAAGTACGTGCTCGAGGGCTACATGCACAGTGTCTTTGCGGGCATGGAAGAAGTGCCGTATGACTCGATCTCCACCGACGGCCTCATTGAGACCGATATGGGCGTCGACTGGGTGCGCTGCTACACGATGCGCGACGAGATCCGCACCGAGTTCCAGGAGCGCGTCACCATTCCAGAAGAATAAACCGACCGCATAAGGGAAGGAAGTCGCTTTTGCGGCTTCCTTCCTCATCTTTGCGCAGGGCTAAGGGGGAAAGAGGCGAATGAAGATTTCGGCGCAGGCGCAGCGCCCACAGGCGGCGCAGCGAGACTTGGGGCCGTTGTTTGTCAAGACCGGACTGGTTATTTTGCTTGTCTTGGGCATCGCCATGGTGATAGCTGGCGTGTTGGGAGGACGCACGTTCCAGGCATCCGGGTTTGACACCGAGTCGGGGTTCAGCTATATTCACTCGATGACGGGCGCGCTGCAAACCCGTTATCAGCGTGACATTGCCCCTGCGCTGGAATCGCTTGACGAGGAAAGCCGGGCGGCTGTGACGCAGAAGCTCGGCGAAATGCTGGCCGTCTACTGGGCGCAGACGCGGGAGACGGAGGAGGCGGACGCGCGGGCGGAGCTGGAGGCGTTTTTGGGCGCCCTGCCCGAAAAGGACAGGGATCAGGCCGTCTGCGAACTGTTTGACGTCGCCTTTGCCGTAGACGGGCCGCGGGTTTCCAGCGCGATCAAGAAGGAACTGGCCGCGCTGGACGCGCAGGCGCGCGCCTCGCTGCGCCAGACGCTGCTGCTGGCGCTGACGGACGAGACCGTGACGCTGCCCGAGACGGCGCAGGGCGCAGTCGAGGAGCTGGAGGGCGCGGAGCGGCAGCAGATGCTGCTGCAGCTGTTCCTGGTCAGCGCACAGGAATCGAACGAGACGCTGCCGACGGATCTGGCCAACGGCATGAAGAAGGCGATCCGCAACGGCAACGCGCGGGTGGATGCCTACAAGAGCGCCGTCGCGGGCGAGGTGGGCTTCATCGAGCAGTTCGTCATCAGCAACAGCCGGACGGTGATCCTCCTGGGCGCGCTGCTGATGCTGGACATGCTGCTGATGATGGTCCTGCTGGGCACGGAGCACAGCTGGCGGATCGACGTCAAGTGGATCGTCATTCTGGCGATCATTGACTTCATGCTCGTCTTCCAGCTGCTGCCGCTGGTCTATCTGGTCGTCAAGGCGTTCTTCCCGGAGGGCTCCTTCACGCTGGAGACGTTCAGGCGGCTCTATACCTATGCGATGAACTGGAGCGCGCTGAAAAATACGATCATCGCCGCCACGGCGACGATGGTGCTGGGCACGCTGCTGGCTTTTCCGTTGGCCTGGCTGGTCGGACGCACAAACCTCTACGGCAAGAAGTTCTTCCGCAGCCTGTTCGTGCTGACGTACATGGTGCCGCCTTATGTGGGCGCCATGGCCTGGCTGCGGCTGCTCAACCCGAACGTCGGCACGATCAACACGGTGCTGCGCGCGATCTTCGGGCTGACGGAATCGACGGGGCCGCTCAACATCTACTCCCTGGGCGGCATGATCTGGGTGCTCACGACGTTCTATTATCCCTATGCGTTTATCACGATCTCCCGCGCGATGGAGAAGATGGACCCGTCGCTGGAGGAGGCCAGCCGCATCTCCGGCGCCTCGCCGATCAAGACCGTCATGACCGTGACGCTGCCGATGATGACGCCCTCGCTCATCGCGGGCGCGCTGCTCGTGTTCGTCTGCGCCGCCAGCTGCTACGGCATTCCGTCGATCATCGGCGCGCCGGGCAAGGTGCATACGGTCACTACGCGCATCATCGAATACTATGGCCTGGGCACGCAGGGCCTGAATGACGCGACCGGTCTGGCCGTATTCCTGATGGCGATGGCGATCATCATCCTGTACGTGTCGGACTTCGTCGTCGCCAAGCGGCAGTACATCACCGTCTCGGGCAAGTCGACCCGGCCGAACATCGTCGACCTGCGCGCCTGGCGCGTGCCGCTGACGTGCCTGGTCAGCCTGTTCGCCGTGATTGTGATCCTGATTCCGTTTGCGACGATCCTGACGACGTCCTTCAAGGTGGACGTGGGCAAAAAGCTCTTTGAGCCCGGCAACTTTACCTTTGGCCAGTGGACGCTGATCTTCTCGCGCTCGGAGACGCTCGAGTGCCTGAAGAACAGCCTGATCTTCGGCGGCGTGACGGCGACGGTCGGCATCGTCATCGCCTGCGCGATGAGCTATCTGCTCCAGCGCACGAACATCCGCGGCCGCAAGATCCCCGACTTCCTCATCACGCTGGGCAGCGGCACGCCGTCCGTCGTCATTGCGCTGGGGCTGATCATGACGATGAAGGGCAACTTCGGCATCAACATCTACAACACGGCGTATATCATGATCGTCGCGTATCTGATCAAGTATCTGATGATGGGCATGCGCACGGTCGTTTCGGCGATGAGCCAGATTCACGTATCCCTGGAGGAGTGCTCGCAGATCTCCGGCGCCAGCTGGACGCGGACGATGCTCAAGGTCACGGGACCGCTGATCTTCCCGTCGATTGCGGCAGGCTGGTTCCTGATCTTCATTCCATCGTTCTACGAGCTGTCCATGACGACGCTGCTGTACTCCAACAGCACGAAGACGATCGGCTTCCAGCTCTATGAATACTGGACGTATACCAGCCAGCCGCAGAGCTGCGCGATGGCGTTTGGCATCCTGATGATCGTCGTGCTGCTGAACTTTGTGCTCAACCGTCTCACCAAGGGCGAATTCTCCATCTGACAGGAGGCAAGGCAATGTCAACCGTAACCATCCAGGGCGTTTCCAAGGCATTTGGCACCAACACGGTACTTCGCGAGTTCAGCGAGGTCTTCAAGGACGGAGAATTCGTCACGCTGCTGGGGCCGTCGGGCTGCGGCAAGACGACGATGCTGCGCATCATCGCCGGGTTTGAACGGCCGACCGCAGGCGAGGTCTATATCGACGATCAGCTGGTATCCGGCGCAAAGACGTTTGTGCAGCCGGAAAAGCGCAACATCGGCATGGTCTTCCAGAGCTATGCCGTCTGGCCGCACATGAACGTCTTTGACAACGTGGCCTATCCGCTGACGATCAAGAAGACGCCCAAGGCGACGATCAAGGAGAAGGTGGACCGCGTTCTGGACATCGTACACCTCTCGCAGTACGCAGAGCGCTTCCCCAACCAGCTCTCCGGCGGCCAGCAGCAGCGCGTGGCGCTGGCCAGGGCGCTGGTGGCGGAGCCGCGGCTGCTCCTGCTCGACGAGCCGCTGTCCAACCTGGACGCCAAGCTGCGCGAGAGCATGCGCTTTGAGATCAAGGAGATTCAGCGCGCGCTGGGCATCACGGTCGTCTACGTCACGCATGACCAGACCGAAGCGATGGCCATGAGCGACCGAATCTTCCTCATCAATCGCGGCATCGTGCAGCAGAGCGGAACGCCGGACGAGATCTACAACCATCCGGCCAATCAGTTTGTGGCGGACTTCCTGGGCAAGGTCGACTTTATCAAGGGCACGGCGGAGCAGGGGAGCATCCTCATCAAGGGCACGCAGCAGCGCATCGCCTACGATGGGGACAAGCGCGGCGCCGTGGAGCTGGCCGTGCGGCCGGAGAACATCCTCTTCAGCACGGAGAACGCCGAGCTGAGCGGGACGATCGAAAGCCAGTATTACCTGGGCGACGTCAACGACTGCCGCGTCAAGCTGGGAGAGCAGACGGTGCGCGTGATTGCCGATCCCTATACGTACCGCCAGCTGCACATCGGCGATACGGTCGGCATGCACATCCGCGACTTCATCGTCTTTGACGACGACGGCACGCTGGAGGAACAGCTGCAGATTAAGACCTGATATCTGATCGCACGCAAAGGCGCCCCGCGCAGCTTGCCGGGGCGTCTTTCATGCCCGGCGGGAACTTGGAGAGGGGGATGGGATGTTTCAGCTCGTATCGGAGACGAATCTGGAGACGGCGGCATGGATTCACGCAGAGTCGTGGCGGGAATCGCACAGGGGGTTTTGCTCGCCCGCGTTTGTGCAGGCCCATACGACGGAGGCGCAGAGCCGCTATATCCGGAGTGAAATGCGGATCGGCAAGCGGTTTTACCTGCTGACGCTCGATTCGCCCAAGGGAATCGTATCCGTATGGGGGCGTCTGATCGAAAACCTGTACGTCCTGCCCTGCGAACAGCGGAAGGGATATGGAACGATGCTCCTGAGACATGCAGAAGGGCAATGCGAAGGGCCCCCGACGCTTTGGGCGTTGAGCAACAACCACGTGGCGTGTTCGTGGTATCAGCGCATGGGGTATGTCCTGACGGGACGTCAAAAGGCCTTGAACCCGTCGCTTGCCGAGCTTGAAATGGTTCGCCGGCCGAAGTCATTTATTCGGCGACTGGCGTTTTAGCCTGAAGGGAATCCCGCTGAACGGGTTGAAACAGTAGATACATGGCGGTGACGGCGCGGCCGATCATCTTGCGGTTGACGGTGCCGTCCTCCTTGAACTCCGGATGCAGCGGCTTGATGGACACGAAGTTGTTCTCATAGCCCTGCACGAAGATGGGCTTCCACAGTTCTTCCAGCGTCATGGCGTACAGCGCGTCCAGGTAGCGGTCGGCGACTTTGGGCCGGCCGTCCTCAAAGCGTTCGCCCTTCCACAGGGGCGTCATGGCGACGACCTCTTCGCGGGTATAGAAAATCATATGCAACGCTCCTCACTCTGTCATGGGGCCGGGCATACGCATACGACGCCATCCATGGGCATGGACGCACCGTCGGAGGCGGTCACGCCGCCGCCATCCTGATGCGCGACCAGCAGGCCCGCGGGCGCAAATGCGAAGTCGCGCGGCGTACGCCCGCCGGTCGCGATCCACGATGCGCCCAGCATTCGGCCCTCGCCGTCCAGATCGATGCGGCACAGGCTGTCATGGCCGCGATTGCTGACCCACAGCGCGCCGTCGTGCAGGCGGATGGCGGCCGTAGTGCTCCCGCCTGAAAAGTCCGGCGGCAGCGTGGACAGTGCGCCGTCAACCTTCCAGCCGCCACGCTGGACCACGCGGCGCACCATGTTGTCCAGCTCGCCGGTCACGTAAAAATGGTCGGCATCGGCAAAGACCAGATGGCGCGGGCCCATGCCCGCGGGCATGACGATCTCTCGGCCGTGGGAGAGCAGGCCCGTGTCGGGGTTCTGATCATAGATCCGCACGCGATCCGAGCCCAGGTCGCACACGAACAGCTCGTTCGTGCCGGGGCGGAAGACGCACTGATGGGCGTGCGGGGCCTCCTGCCGGTCGGGATTCGGGCCACTGCCCGTGTGCTCCACCAGCTGGATGCGCTCGCCCAGCGTGCCGGACTGCGCCGGGAATACGCTCACCGAGCCGCTCAGGCAGTAGATGTCCTCGCCGGTGCAGATGGGCATGGTGGTGGCGTTGCGCAGGCGCACGTAATGGTCGGTGTAGTGCCAGGGGGCCACGTCCTCGATCCATGCGAGGTTGTAGGGCTCCATGCGGCGAGCAAAGCGGATGGTGTCCTCCACACAGATGTGCCCGAAGTGATCGACCGCCAGCGGTACGTCGTAGCCGATGACCTCGCGCACCTCCCGGACGTAATCCTCCAGCAGATTCAGCCCCTTTTCGGTGATGCGGATGCCGGTGAACGGGTGGCCGATGGTGTTGATCTCATAGGCCTTGTGGCTCATCTGGGAGATCTCCATGGAGCCGTGCGGCGCGTTCACGGAGTGCTTGCCATAGGTCTTCATCTCTTGGAGAAAGCCCAGCGGCGCGGTCAGCGTGCCGGGTTTGTCGATGAGCAGGCCGATGCCCAGGTCCATCTTGAGGAAGGTGAAGCCCATGTCCATGCGGCGCTTGAGGGCCAGCCCCATGTCGTGGCCGGTATGGTTGCCCTCCACGTCCGTGTCGCAGTAGACGCGGATCCGGTCGCGGAACTTGCCGCCCAGCAGCTGCCAGCATGGCACGCCCCACGCCTTGCCGGCGATGTCCCACAGGGCGACCTCCACGCCGCTGACGCCTCCGCCCTGGCGGGAGTGATGGCCGAACTGCTTCACGCGGCGGAAGAGCTTGTCGACGTTCAGGGGATTTTCGCCCAGCAGGCGGCTCTTGAGCATGGCCGCATAGGTCTTGGTGGCGGCGTCGCGCACCTCGCCATACCCGACGATGCCGGCGTTGGTGTACAGCTTGATGAGCGTACAGCGCTTGGGCATGCCGTCGATGTCACAAAAGCGCATGTCGGTGATTTTCAGGTCCGCCCGCTCCTGCGCGGAGAGGGGAGCGAGCCGGTCCGGCTGAAGGTTCATGGCGGCGTCCTCCTTATGCATGTGGGATTACGAAGCGCGGCGCTTCGCCGTTTCATCCCCATTATAGAGGCAGGACCGGCATATTGCGATAAATATGCACGCCAAAGCTTCAAAAATCGTCCAAAATAGAGGGCGCGTCCAAGCGACGCGCCTACCGGAGGGCCTCCTGCCGGTACTGTGTAGGGCTCTTGTTGGTCTGGCGGCGGAAGGCGTAGTTGAAGTTGGCGGTGGTGTTGAACCCGCAGGAAGTGGCGATCTGCGTGACAGGCAGCGACGTGGTGCGTAAGAGCCCCGCCGCATGGCTCACGCGGCGCGAGACGATGTACGCCCACGGCGCCAGGCCGTTGAGCTGCTTGAACAGTGCGCAGAAGTGCGAGCGGCTCATATGCGCGGCGGCAGCCAATGCGTCGATACTCAGGTCGGCAAACAGGTTTTCGTCGATGAAGCGCATGATCTCGCCCAGCTGTTCCACAAGCCGGGCCTCGTGCGCGCCGGAGCGGGCCTCGAACCACTCCGCATAGTTGCGCCGGATGAGCACCAGCGCGGTCAACAGCATGTTCTTGACCATCATGTCGTAAAAGTCGGGCTTTTGCAAAAACTCGCGGTCGATCTGCCACAGCAGCGTGCGCACCTGCTGCGCGCGCGGATCGTCGTGGCGCAACTGATGGCAAAACAGCGCGTTGCGATGAAAAAAGACGTCAAGATTACGCAGGTCGAACGTGTCGCCCCCGGCATCCAGATGAAGCGCGGTTCAAACTGCAGGTTGATCACCCGCAGATCATCCACCGCCTCGGTGATGCAGTGCGCTTCATCCGTAGAAAACAGAAACACATCCTCCGGCGAAAAGGCGTACTGGCGCTCCCCTACGCGGCATACGCCGTGCCCCTGTGCGATGATGCTCACCTCAAATGCCGTGTGGCGGTGCTCGGTGTTCTCGCGGCGAAAGGGTTCGCGCGTGGCGTGATACGCGCGGAGCATGGGCAGATCGCTGCAGTTGGACACGATCTCGTTACTTTGCAGGATCATCCGTTTCGCCTCCCTACGCAAAGAGGATTCGTCCCCGAAGCGCCGAATCCTTCAAAGGAGAAAGCACGATTTGTGGCGAACGTATTCCCAACAAACGTTTGGAGGTCGAACGCATGAAACACACCCGAGGATGCAGCCTCGTGCTGCTGGGCGACAGCTATACCACCTTTGCCGGGCACATCCCGCAGGGCAACTGGGTTTACTATCCCCGTGAGGACGTGCCGGACGTGACCGATGTGGAGCAGACCTGGTGGCAACGGCTGATCCGCATGCGTGGCCTGCACCTGCTGGCCAACGAGAGCTCGTCGGGCACCACCCTCTCCACGCGCGTGCGCGAGGAGCACACCGTCGCGGATGCATTTGTCAGCCGCATGCGGCGGGTGCTCGGCCCGGAGGGCATTGGCGGTGAACGTGCGGAGCTGATCCTGATCTTTGGCGGCACCAACGACAGCTGGATCGACAATGAGGCGGGGGCGCTTCAATTTTCCGATTGGGGAGAGGCGGATCTGCGGCAAGTGCTCCCCGCGGCATGCTACCTGCTGGACTTCGTGACCCGGCATAACCCGGATGCCACAATACTGCTGATCGTGAATACCGACCTGCGCGAGGAGATCGCGCAGGGGCTTGTTGCAGCCTGCGCGCACTACGGCGTGCCGGCGCTGCGGCTGCGGGACATCAGCAAGCAAAACGGGCACCCGGACGTGCAGGGTATGGAGCAGATCGCCCGGCAGGTGGACCAGGCGCTGGACCGTCTGGAGGGCTGAAAAACCGTCTCCAGGCGCCCGTCCAGGCACCCGTGCAGCCGGTAGATGTACACCGAGGGGATAAGGCCCTCCGCCTTGAGCAGCGGCACGATTTCACAGTATGCGTCCGCGACCCGGTGAAAGTACGCCTCGTTCTGCACGACGGTGGCGATCTCATAGCTCTCTTCGCTCAAGAGCACCTCGTCGATGTGCGCCTCGTGACAGAAGCGGATGAGCTCCGGCAAGAAATCTCTCCAGGTATCTGGATGAATGTTGGTGCGCAGTCCGTATTGCATGAAACGGCCTCCTCCGGTGATGGTATCTGCATTATAGAAAAATCCGCACGCAAACGCCACAAAAAAGCGCCGCGACGCGCCAAAAATACGCCGTTCCTGTCGCAGGAAACCACGGCGCAAGGGAGGAATACGATGCCCCTGAAGATCGTTCGCAACGACATCACCCGCATGGAGGTGGACGCCATCGTCAATGCGGCCAACCATTCCCTGCTCGGCGGGGGCGGCGTGGATGGCGCCATCCATCGCGCAGCGGGGCCGCAGCTGCTGGAGGCATGCAGGGCGCTGCACGGCTGCCGGACGGGGGAGGCCAAGCTGACGGCCGGCTATCGCCTGCCCTGCAAGTACGTCATCCACACCGTGGGCCCCGTTTGGCAGGGCGGCGGACATGGCGAAAGGGCGATGCTGTCGGCCTGCTACCGCAATGCGTTGGCCCTGGCCCGGGAAAATGGGTGTGAAACGGTGGCCTTTCCGCTCATCTCCGCCGGGGCCTTCGGCTATCCCAGAGCACAGGCGCTACAAGTGGCCGTCGAGACCATCGCCGGGTTCCTGCTGGAGTACGAGATGACCATCTACATCGTCGTCTTTACCCGGGAGGCGTTCGAGGCCGGAGGAAAGCTGTTCGAACATGTCACGGCATACATTGACGACGTCTATGTCGACGCGCATTGGGACGCGACCAGGGAGTCCCTGCGCGGCTGCCCACCCCTCAGCTGTCCAGCGCCGGCCATGGAAAGGGCCGTCCCTGCGCCGCCGACGGGCGCCCGCGCCAGCCTGGAGGAACTGCTGCGGCAGGTCGACGAGGGATTCTCCCAGATGCTGCTGCGCAAGATCGACGAAAAGGGCATGACCGATGCGGAGTGCTACAAGCGGGCCAACATCGACCGAAGGCTGTTCAACAAGATCAAGAACAACCCGGACTACCGTCCCGGCAAGCAGACCGTGCTGGCATTTGCCATCGCCCTGGAGCTGTCGCTGCCGGAGACAAAGGAGATGCTGATGAAGGCGGGGTTTGCCCTGTCGCACAGCAGCAAGGCGGACATCGTGGTGGAATACTGCATCCTTCATGGCCATTACGACGTCCTGGAGATCAACCAGGTCCTCTTTCAGCTTGACCTGCAGCCGCTGGGTTACTGAATTGATTTGTCGCCTGCCAGGCGACCTGCGGTCCTCCAGCCTGTGCTACAATGGCCCCATCAAGGACGGAAGGCCCTCGCGGATGCATCCGGAGGGCGCCGCCTGAAGGAGGGACAGCAATTGAACAGGCACTTGACGGAACTGGTCTTCATTCTGGATCGCAGCGGCTCCATGCGGGGGCTGGAGCAGGATACCATCGGCGGCTTCAACGCGATGCTGGACCGGCAAAGGGAAGCGGAGGGGCAGGCGCTCGTCTCCACCGTGCTCTTTGACAGCGGGACCGAGGTCATCCACGACCGGGTAGACGTGCGAAAGGTTGAGCCGATGACGGAAAAGCAGTATGCGGTGCGCGGCTGCACGGCGTTGCTGGACGCCGTTGGCGGCGCAATCCACCACATCGGGAACGTGCACAAGTATGCGCGCGAAGAGGATCGACCGGCGCGCACGCTGTTCGTCATTACGACGGACGGCATGGAGAACGCCAGCCGGCGCTATGACGCCGGTCGCGTTCGGGAGATGATCCGGCGCCAGACGGAACAATACGGATGGGAGTTCCTGTTCCTGGGCGCCAACATTGATGCAGTCCAGACTGCCGAACGGTTCGGCATCGGCGCGGACCACGCGGCAAACTATCACAGCGACAGCCGTGGCACTGCGCTCAACTACGACGTGCTGGGCGATGCGATCCATGCGGTGCGTGGGGGCAGGCCGCTGGACAGCAACTGGAAACAGCGCATTGACAAGGACTATCAGGGCCGGAAATGACCCATGGGCCGGCCCAAAAAGGCAGCAGGCGAGAGGGCGAGCAATGTGTAGGCCGCAGGAGACCAGCATGCACGATTGGTGGATGGCCGCTGTGGCGGCGCGCTTTGGGCACATCGTCTATCTCGACGAGGCGCTTGGC
>CHCFC05602__coassemble_1130_pt1 | contig 10991 bp, 8 predicted proteins | sample CHCFC05602__metabat2_high_PE_016 | metagenome-assembled genome bin CHCFC05602
GCGAGCTTCCAAAAAGGGCATTCGTTTTCGAGTCAGCCCCGTTATGACCACTTCGATACCTCTCCGTATATTTCCACTGCCGCACTCCCCGGGAAATCGGAGAGGACAACAGGAGAAAACGGCTTATACAATGAATACGGGCGTTCGTGACTCCCTACGAACGCCCGTATATTATAGCATCAGTGGATTTCGTTTGTCAAGCCCAATTCCTTCGGCCCATGCGTCAGGACTTGCGCTTCTTCACGGTGACGAACGAGACGGCACCGACGACCACCACCGCCAGCACGGCGATCAGAATCCACCAGGGGAATCCGCCCGCCTGTGCATCAGAGCCGGTGGACGGGGCATCCGTCACTTCAGGCTCGGGCGTGGCCGTGGGAATGGCGGTCGCCTCGGGCTCAGGCGTGGCCGTGGGAATGGCGGTCGCTTCGGGCTCGGGCGTGGCCGTGGGAATGGCGGTCGCTTCGGGTTCAGGAGTAGCCGTGGGAATAGCAGTCGCTTCGGACTCAGCAGAGACCTCGTCATCCGCCAATGCAAACGCAGCAACGGCCTCAGCGCCAGTTGCGTCTGCCGGCGTGGCCTCTACGGGCGTAGCTTCTACGGGTGTGGCCTCTGCGGGCGTGGCCTCTACAGGCGTAGCTTCTACGGGTGTGGCCTCTACGGGAGTAGCTTCTACAGGCGTAGCCTCTACGGGCGTAGCCTCTACAGGCGTAGCCTCTACGGGCATAGCCTCTGCCGGAGTGGCCTCCGCTGTAGGCACGGGCGTCGGTTCAGCGGTAGGCACGGGCGTCGGTTCAGCGGTAGGCACGGGCGTCGGCTCAGCGGTGGGCACGGGCGTCGGCTCAGCGGTGGGCGCGGGCGTCGGCTCAGCGGTGGGCGCGGGCGTCGGCTCGGCGGTAGGCGCGGGCGTCGGCTCGGCGGTGGGCACGGGCGTCGGCTCGGCGGTGGGCGCGGGCGTCGGCTCGGCGGTAGGCACGGGCGTCGGCGTCGGAGTGGGCGTGGGTTCGGGCGTCGGGACCGGCGTAGGCGTCGGCAGGACGCTGCCCGCATGCGCGGTGAGGTCATAGGAGACCTGCGCGCGGATGGCTTCGTTCATATCGCGCACGATGAAGGACAGACGCACCTTCGCGCCGTCGCGTGCGCTTTCGGGCAGGGAAACGACGATTTCGCGCTCGGCGGGCGTGCCAATCTTGCTGTCGGCAGAGATGCGGCCGATGCGCTCGCCGGAGAGGTAGACGTCCATGTACGTGTCGATGCGCGCGTCTTCAGCGGCGAGCACCTCAGAGGAGAGCGCAAGGTCGACGTCGCCACGGGCGTAGACGGGCAGCGTAGACCACGTGTAAACGTGCTCGACACGCGCGCCGGTCACCGTACGGGTGATCTCCACCCCGATGGAAGCGCCCTGCGCGAGCAGTTCTTCCATTTCATAGCCGGCCAAGGCGTCCTCATCAGACACGGGTTGCACGCCCGAAACGCTCGAAGAAGCCTCGAACGCCCGATGTGCAGATGTCTGCGGGGCGTCGATCTCGATGCGCTCGATCTGCCAATACACGGCCTGCACGGACGACGTGGCCGGCTCATCCAGGAGATAGGCGCCATCGGCCAACGCCCCCGCCAGAACCGCCAGGGACAGGCACGCGCACAGCAGCGCAACGATCAGCGCCTTTCTGCCTTTGTACGTCAACATGGGATGCCTCCTTCAGCGGCATGCACGCATAAAACGCCGCCAGAATGAATATACTGGTCTATCTTCCATTTATACCACAGTTTCCCCTGAAAATCAATCGCTACGGCTCAAAAGAATAAAATATTGCCGTGCTGACCGCCGTGAAATCCGCGACCACCACAGAAAATTGGTACTAGCAAAATGCGCCCCGTTGGGTTATAATGAAAAAAAGAACAAAAGGAGGGATTGACCATGATCCAGATCATCTTCGGCAAAAGGGGATCGGGCAAGACCAAGCGCATTATAGACATGGCGAACGCGTCCATCGCGGAGCAGAAGGGCAGCGTTCTGTTTATCGATGACGACAAGCGGTATATGTACGACCTCAAGCATCAGATCCGCTTCATCAACGCCAGCGAGTATGACATCAAGGGCGAGGCGCTCTTTACGGGCTTCCTCAACGGCATCCTGGCCAGCAACTTCGACGTCAGCCTCATCTTCATCGACGCGTTCCTGCACCTGGTCGACTGCGACAAGCCCGATATCTACAAGCTCGAGGGCTTCTTCCAGATGCTCGAGCGCCTTTCGGAGCACTCGCAGGCCAATTTCGTCATCAGCCTGAGCGAGGATCCCGCCCTCGTGCCCGAGTGCATCCGCAAGTATCAGATCTGATTGCACGGCGCCTCAGGGTCGCTTGCCCCCTCTCCGCTCACACCGGGGAGGGGGTTTTCGCCTTGACGGCCGCGCGCGCTTCATCCATCCGCTTCTTCATGAAGGAGGAAACGCCCATGCAATTCATCAGCACGCGAACCGGCGACGCGTCCATCGGCGCGGCCGAGGCCATCCTGCGCGGCCTGGCGCCGGACGGGGGACTGTACGTGCCCGAATGTCTGCCGCGCCTGAGCCTGGAGGACATTGATGCGCTGCGCCCCCTGACATACGCGCAGCGCGCGCGCAGGGTGCTCGGCGCGTTGCTCGACGGCCTGCCCCGGCGGGAACTGGGCGAGGCGATCGACGCCGCCTATGCGTCCTTTGACGACCCGCGCGTGGCGCCGCTTGCGCCGCTGTCGGACGGCGTGTATGCCCTGGAGCTCTTTCATGGGCCGACGCTGGCGTTCAAGGACGTGGCGCTGCAGCTGCTGCCGCGCCTGATGGTGCTGTCCATGCGAGAGCGCGGCGAGACGCGCGAGGCGCTGATCCTGGCGGCGACCTCCGGCGATACGGGCAAGGCCGCGCTGGAGGGCTTTGCGGACGTGCCGGGCACGCGCTGCGCCGTCTTCTATCCGCGCGCGGGCGTCAGCGAGGCGCAGCGCCTGCAGATGGTCACCCAGCGAGGCGGCAACACGCACGTCATCGCCGTGGAGGGCAACTTCGACGACGCGCAGACGGGCGTCAAGCGCATCTTTGCCGACGCGGAATTCGGACGCCGCCTGTCGCAGCGGGGGATCGTCCTGTCCTCGGCCAACTCGATCAACTTCGGCCGCCTTGCGCCGCAGGTCGTCTATTACTTCTCCGCCTATGCCGACCTGCTGGAATCGGGCGCGATCCGCGCGGGCGAGGAGGTCAACTTCTGCGTGCCGACGGGCAACTTTGGCAACATCCTGGCCGGCTGGTATGCGCGCTGCTGTGGACTGCCCGCGGGGCGGCTGATCTGCGCGTCCAACCGCAACCACGTGCTCAGCGACTTCCTGGCCTCGGGCCGCTACGAGGTGGCGGACAGGCCGTTTTACCGCACGGCCTCGCCGTCGATGGACATCCTGATCTCCTCCAACCTGGAGCGGCTGCTCTTTGAACTGTGCGGGCGCGACGCCGCGCGCGTGCGCGACTGGATGGCGTCGCTGGCTGCGGACGGGCACTACGACGTGGGCGCGCAGGCGCTGGATGCGCTGGGGCGGACGTTTGCGGGCGGTTTTGCGGACGATGCGCAGACGCTGCAGGAGATCGGGCGCGTCTTTGCGCGGGATGGCTATCTCATGGACACGCATACGGCCGTCGCCTCGCGTGTGCTCGCCGATTACCGCGCGCGCACGGGCGATGCGCGCACGACGGTCCTGGTGTCCACGGCCAGTCCATACAAGTTTGGCCGGGCGGTGCTCAGCGCGATCGCGGGCGAGCGGGCTGCTGAGGGGCTGGATGACTTCGCCTGCTGCGACGCGCTCGCCCGCGCCACCGGCACGCGCGTGCCCGAGCCCATCGCGCAGCTGCCGCGCCTGCCCGTGCGCCACACGCAGGTCTGCCAAAAGGACGACATGGAGGCGGCGCTGCTGCGCGTCCTCCCCTGAGCGCATGTAAAGAGGGAATGCCATGAAAGGGCTGAAGGGAAAGGCGAAGAGCCTGTTGCGCCATGCGCTGTCCATCGCCGTCAGTGCGGCGTTGCTCGCGTTCGTGTTCGCCGGGGCGGACTTTGAACAGTTGGCCCATACGCTGCGCGCAGTGCGGCCTGGATGGCTGCTGCTGGCCGGCGCGCTGCTGGTCGTGGCGGACCTGCTCATGGCGCTCAAGTGCTGGGTGCTGCGAAGGAGCATGTCCGTGCGGGGGACGATCCTGAGCTACTGCCGCATGCGCTTCTTTTCACTGCTGCCTGGCGGTAACATCACCGGCGAGGCCGCGCGGCTGATGTATCTGCGCAACATGACCGACGGCTATGTCGCCACGACGCTCATGATCATCGACAAGCAGACGCAGATGATCCCGCAACAGACGCTGTGCCTGATCGGGCTGATGCTTGCCGGTGCGCGCGGACACTGGATCTTCTTCGGTCTGTCCGGTTTCACGCTGGGCTGGGCCCTGCTGGTGCCCGGCTCGCTGCTCATTCCGCCCGCCCGTCGCGTCGCGCTGCGCATTGCCGCATGGCTGAACCGCCTGCGCTTTCGCTGGGGCGCCGTCGCCGCCGAAGAGATCCGCTTGCTGTGCGGCGCGTGCGAGTCCCTCGCAGACCAGCGCGGTACCGTCCTGGCCCATCTGCTGCTGGGGTTGGCGTCCGACCTGCTCCTCATCGGCGCGCAGATGCTCATCGGCCACGCGCTGGGCTTTTCCATCGCCCTGACCGACTGGCTGTGGATCAACGGCATCGTCAGCATCGCCATGTGCCTGCCCTTCTCGGTGGGCGGCATCGGCCTGCGCGAGGGCGCCATGACCTCTCTGCTGACGCTGTTCGGCGTGCAGCGCTCTGCTGCCATGCTGCTGCCGCTGACCGTCTCCTCGCTGACGCTGCTCAAGGGGCTGACGGAGGGCGCTGTGGAGGCCTTCGTCGCCCAACGGGCCAAAAGACGAAGAAAAGACAAAAAAATTTAAAAAATACGCAATATTTTTCCTGCCTGTCGCATCTTATCTATGGAATCATCTCTACGGAAAGAGAAAGGCTTGCGCAAAGCCGGAACGAGGAGGAAACGACATGAAGCACGCAATCCACCGCGCGGTGACGCTGCTGCTGGCGCTGACGCTGCTGGCGGCGCCCGTCGCCCCGCATGCGGAGACGGCCGACGCCGCGGCACAGACGGCTGCGGAGCCGGAAGTGATCGAGTATCAGAACTTCAGCGTCATCTGCGAAGAGGGCGAGCTGCGGGTCGCGCAGGACATGATGGTCTACTATGCGGATCCGCTGGAAGAGGCGCCCGGGGCGCTGACGTTCTTCACGCTGGCGGAGGACTATGAGACGCTGCTGATGACCTACGAGCGCGAAAACGTGCAGACGGGGGAGACGGAGCGCGTATTCGTGAGCATGCCCCACGCGGGCGACGTGCTGCTGGAGGGGCGCTTTGAGGACATCGTGTTCGTTGCGGAGATGACCGACGTGCGCCTGGACCTAGATGACGACGCGCGCGTGGGCACGATGACCGTCGCCGCGCCGCTGATGCTCGAGATTCGCGGCGAGCTGGACGGCCTGTACTGGACGGACGACGTCGAGCTGCTGATGCTGGGCTATGCGGCCGAGCGCGGCTCGGTTCAACCGGAGGAGGTCCTGCCGCAGGAGACGCTGGACCTGTGGACGGCGCAGCTGGCGGGCGAGGAGCCCGGCGCGGTGCTGGCGCTGGTGGACTGGGCGCGCCCCGTGGAGATGCGCACCGAGCCCTATACCGTCACGGTCGCCTACGACCGGCCGGCGCCCGTGACGTACTGCTCGCAGTGCGGCGAGCCGGGCCACAAGGCCACGCTGCTGCCCTGCGGCGAGTACGTGTGCAAGACGGACAATCCGGACGATCCGATCCACTGGAATACCCTGGCCTGCGGCAAGCACTACGCGTGCACGGCTTCGGGCAATCACGGCGCGCTGCCGTGCGGCGTGCACTATGCATGTCAGGGACTGGACGCGGCGGCACACGGGGTGTGCTCGATCTGCGGCAAGGGCCTGTGTTCCGGCGATCATGGCGCGCTGCCCTGCGGGGCACACCACGCGTGCCAGGGCGTAAGCGGCTCGCATGAGCCGTGCGCGGCGTGCGGCCAGCCGCTGTGCTCCGGCGACCACAGCCTGCTGCCGTGCGGGGCGCACTACGCGTGCCAGGGCGCCGGCGACGCATCGGCGCATGGACTGTGCGAAGCCTGCGGCAAGGGCCTGTGCTCCGGGGATCACAGCCTGTACCCCTGCGGCGTGCATCACGTGTGCCAGGGCGGCGATGCGGCGGCGCACGAAGGGACGTGCACGGCCTGCGGCCAGCCGCTGTGCTCGGGCGACCACAGCCTGCTGCCCTGCGGAGCGCACCATGCGTGCCAGGGCGGCGACGCATCATCGCACGGGCTGTGCACGGCGTGCGGCCAGCCGCTGTGCTCGGGCGACCACAGCCTGCTGCCCTGCGGAGCGCACCACGCCTGCCAGGGCGTGGGCGGCTCGCATGAGCTGTGCAGCGCGTGCGGCCAGGGCCTGTGCTCCGGGGATCACAGCCTGCTGCCCTGCGGAGTGCACCACGCCTGCCAGGGCGGCGACGCATCGTCGCACGGGCTGTGCGGAATGTGCAATCAGCCGCTGTGCAACGGTCAGGACCATACGGCCTGCGGCGGGCAGCCCGGTGGAGAAGAAGGCGGAGAAGAAGGCGGGGGAGGAGAACTTCCCCCGGCGACGAACAGCAACGCGGTGTAAATGAAAAGGGCCGCTCCGAATCCAGGGATTCGGGGCGGCCCTTTGCTTGATCTCAGGCGTGCTGTAGGGCGCGTTCATCGGCCTCGGTCTGCAGCTCCGGCAGGGTGTCGAGGTATTCGACAGGCAGGTTTTGCGGATGGTAGGTGGGCACCGCGCGCTGCAGGCAGTTGCGGATGTGGTGAGGATCCTGATCGATGCAGGCGCGTAGCGCGTCCATGCGCGCGCACACGTCGGCGTAGGAGAGGTCCAACGGGCGTCCGACCTTGATGCCTTTGCGGCCCGTGTCGCGCAGCCCCTCCTCGTCCATGAGGACTTCCTCATAGAGTTTTTCGCCGGGGCGCAGGCCCGTATAGACGATGGGGATGTCCACGTCGGGCTTGTAGCCGGACAGGCGGATCATGTCGCGGGCCAGATCGTCGATGCGCACGGGCTGGCCCATGTCGAGAATGAAGATTTCGCCGCCCTCGGACAGCGAGGCGGACTGAAGCACGAGCGACACGGCCTCGGGAATCGTCATGAAAAAGCGCGTGATGTCCTTATGCGTCACCGTCACGGGTCCGCCCTGCGCAATCTGGCGCTGGAACGTGGGAACGACGCTGCCGTTGGTGCCCAGCACGTTGCCAAAGCGCACGGCGGAAAAGTGCGTGGCGCTCTCGTGCTCGAAGCTCTGCACGATCATCTCGGCCATGCGCTTGGTCGCGCCCATGACGCTGGTGGGGTTGACCGCCTTGTCCGTGGAGATCATTACAAAGCGCTCCACGCCGAACTCGTTGGACACGCGCGCGAGGTTATGGGTGCCGAATACGTTGTTCTTGACCGCCTCGCAGGGGCTGTGCTCCATGAGCGGCACGTGCTTGTGTGCCGCGGCGTGGAAGACCACTGCCGGGTGTTCCAGTTCGAACACCTCGCGCAGGCGCTTCACATCCTGCACCGAGCCGATGTACACCCGCAGGCGCTCTGCGTTCTCCGGGTTTTCCAGCAGCTCCTGCTCGATGGCAAAGGCGTTGTTCTCGTAGATGTCAAAGACGACCAGGCGTGCGGGATGGTAATGCATGATCTGGCGGCACAGCTCCGAGCCGATGGACCCGCCGCCGCCCGTGACGAGCACAACGCGCCCGCGAAGGATCGACGCGACTTCGCTGTTGTCCAGGCGCACGGGCTCGCGGCCCAGCAGGTCGGATACGTCGACGGGCCGCACGTTCTCCACGCGGCAGTCGACAGTCTCCTCCACGCTGAGCAGTCGGCGCATCTCACAGCCGGTCGACTTGCACAGCGTGAGGATGGACCGCATCTGTTCGCCGGTCGCCGTGGGAATGGCGATGATGATCGTGTCGATCGCCTTGCGCGCGACGATGTCCAGCAACTGCGCGCCCGTGCCCAGCACCGGCACGCCCCGTACGCTGCGCCCGACCTTGGACGGATCGTCGTCGACGAGGCAGACGATGCGATCGGCTGTGTCCGGGGAGAGCCGGATGGAGTCGATCAGCGCCGCGCCTGCGATGCCTGCGCCATAGATCAGCAGACGGCGGGACTCGGCGCCGCGGGCGCTGCGCCGCGCGTGGCGGTGCTTTTTCTTTTTGCCGGCCAACAGCATGTAGCGGTACATGAACCGGACCATGGACGTCGTACCCGCAATGCACAGGAACGCCAACAGGAAGATCTTGTTGGAGCGCACCGGCATGCCCAGCAGATAGACCGTCAGCATCACCAGCCCGAACCCGATGAAGCATCCAACGATGTGCGCGATGCGGTCAGTCGGGTCGGCATAGAGCCACAGCTTGCTGTACGAGCGCATAAAGAAGCAGGGGGCCAGCGTACAGACGATCTGCAGGGGAAGCAGATCGCGAAACTCCTCCAGGTAGCGCGCGGGAATGCTGCCCTCGAAGCGCACCCAGTATGCAAAGTAAAAGCTCAGCGTGACCAGGCACGCGTCCAGAACCATGAGCAGGAGATTGGGACGGTAACGTTTCATTTGATGCACACCTCGCTGGCGGACTCCAGGACGGGGGGAAGAAAGACGGGGGTGGGAACGTGTTGCGTATGGGGGAGGAAGACGTCAAAAAAGTCGCGCATGGACAGCACCACTGTGGCGGTATTGACGCAGGGGTGAAAGGCGACGCGCTCGTCACGCGCAAGATCTGCATCGACCAGCAGCCGCACACGTGCCTGCGGGTCAAAGAGCAGGCCAAACGGACTGACCGCGCCCGCAAGCAACCCCAGGTAGTCGGGCAGCAGCCACTCGGGCGCAAAGCTCAACCGGGAGACGCCCAGCTGTTTGGACACATCGGCCGTACGGAACGCCTTGTCCGGCAGCGTCAGCAGCAGATAGAACTGCGTCTGTTGCCGGTTGCACAGGAACAGGTTTTTGCAATAGGCGACGTCCGGCGCAAGGCTGAGCGACAGACAATCGGTCATCGTGTGGGCCGGGGCATGGCGTCGGACCTCATATGCGACGCCCAAGGAGCGCAGGGTATCATAGACTGTCTGTTCGTGCGCATCCAAGGCGGACAACCTCTCTTCCCGGCGTCGCCGGATTGTATCCGGAGCCAATCATCTATTATACACGCGATTCAATCTTTTGGCAAGCATAGGAAGATTTTTGAAGAGATCTTGTGCGCTGCGCTCAAACATGGTAAAATAAAACCAAAATCAATGACGGCGGGAGATGTATCATCAGATGAAGAGAAGAATCGGCATCCTGACCAGCGGCGGCGACTGCCCGGGCCTCAACGCCGCCATTCGCGGCGTGGCGCGCGCGTCGTATTCCATGTTCGACGCGGAGATCATCGGCATTCAGGATGGCTACAGCGGCCTCATCGACGGCGACTACCGCCCCATGCGCCGCGAGGAGTTCTCCGGCATCCTGACGCTGGGCGGCACGATCCTGGGCACCAAGCGCACGCCCTACCGCAACATGCGCGTCATCGGCGACGACAACGTGGACAAGGTCAAGGCCATGAAGGAGAACTACAAGCGCATGAAGCTCGACTGCCTCGTGTGCCTGGGCGGAAACGGCACGCACAAGACCGCCAATCTGCTCTCCGAGGAGGGGCTCAACGTCATCGGCCTGCCCAAGACGATCGACAATGACATCTGGCTGACCGACGTGACCTTCGGCTTCCATACGGCTGTGGACATCGCCACGGACGTCATCGACCGCATCCACACCACCGCCGCCAGCCACGGCCGCTGCATGGTCATCGAGATCATGGGCAACAAGGCCGGCTGGCTGACGCTCTATTCCGGTATTGCGGGCGGCGCGGACATCCTGTTGTTGCCCGAAATTCCTTATGACATCGAAAAAGTCGCCGCGGCTGTCGAGGCCCGCGCGCGCAGCGGCAAGGACTTCTCCATCCTCGCCGTCGCCGAGGGCGCCATGACCCGGGCCGAGGCGGACATGAAGAAAAAGGAGCGCGCGCAGGCGCGCGCGGAGGCGGGCTTCAGCGGCATCGCCGCGCGCATCGCCAAGGAGCTGGAGGCCATGGTCGGCGTCGAGGCTCGCGCCGTCGTGCCCGGGCACATCCAGCGCGGCGGCTCGCCCAGCGCCTATGACCGCGTGCTGGCCACGCGCTTTGGCGTGCATGCGGCTGAGCTGATCCGCGATGAGAACTACGGCCAGGCGGTCGGCATGGATGGCGACGAGGTCGGCCACAATCCGCTCAAGGATGTCGCCGGCAAGACCAAGTTCGTGCCGCGCGACCACGAGATGGTGCGCATCGCCAAGAACATGGGCATCAGCTTCGGCGAATGACGGCGATTCGGGCGGACCCGCGCGGGTCCGCCCTTTTCGTTTGACAACGCCGCGCTGATGGCGTATAATAAAATCCGGTTTGTGTATACGGGCTTTGTGCACCCGTAGCTCAGTAGGATAGAGCGACCGCCTCCTAAGCGGTAGGCCGTGGGTTCGAATCCCGCCGGGTGCGCCAATGAAGAAAAACCCCCCTGATTTTGAAGCGAAACGCGTCTAACGGCGTGCCGCCCAAAGATCGGGGGATTTTTCATTTGTCGGTGCATTTTCCATGCGGAATTGTCCAACGGAAAAAAGTCCTGTTTGAAAAATTCAAACATTTAGGGCCATTTTCTGATGTGGCATTTTTCGGGCTGACACATTTTTTTAAACATTGGTGAGCGAACGATGGGATTGCAAGGGTTCCCAACGACAATTCCATATATTCTTGAAACAACGCAGCATCGGCTTGAGACAGTCAAGTTCGCTGATGCCGCCGGCTGATGGACACCATGGAGTAGATC
>CHCFC05602__coassemble_1775_pt1 | contig 8049 bp, 9 predicted proteins | sample CHCFC05602__metabat2_high_PE_016 | metagenome-assembled genome bin CHCFC05602
AGCTGCACATATATCATAGCAAAAAGGCAGGAAAATATATTTCCTGCCTTGCGATATTTTTTGTGATATGCGTTTTAGCGAAAAAAAGCACAACATGCGCGTTCACCTCTACCATGTTGTGCTTTTCCTGGTGCCGAAGATGCGACTCGAACGCACACGCCCTGACGGGCAAGGGATTTTAAGTCCCTGGTGTCTGCCATTCCACCACTTCGGCTCGGATAGCCACGGACATTATACCATGCCCGGCCTGAAGATTCAATCCTGTCCATGACAAAAGAGGCCGGGCATCCGCCCGGCCTCCGCCAAAGATTGCGTTCGATCGGTTACTTGCCGCTCATCTGGCGTTCCTGCTGCTCGATCATCTTCTTGACCATGTAGCCGCCGATGTAGCCCGCCTGGCGGGACGGCAGGTCGCCGTTGTAGCCCTGCTTGAGGTTGATGCCCAGCTCGTTGGCGATCTCATACTTCATGTTGTTGAGCGCCTGCTTGGCCTCCGGCACGACGGTGCGATTGGAGCCGGAAGAGCCGCTCGCGTTGCCCTGCGCGCCCGGCATGTTCTGCGTGTTCTGGTTGTTCTGGCCGTTCTGGTTGTTATACATCGCTATCTTCCTCCACTTTCTGATTTCCCCTGAGGTCAGCGGCCCGCCATCTGGCGCTCGGCCTGCTCGATCAGACGCTTGACCATGTAGCCGCCCACATAGCCGTTCTCGCGCGAGGTCAGGTCGCCGTTGTAGCCCTGCTTGAGGTTGACCCCCAGCTCGCGGGCGATCTCATACTTCATGTTGCTGAGCGCCTCGCGCGCCTCCGGAACGTTCACCTTGTTCGACGATCCGTTGTTGCCTGCCATGTCCGTTTGTTCACCTCCCGTCTGTTTTCAACGCTATTGTGAGCGCAAACCGCGCGGCGCAAACTGACAATTCGCGACAGGCGACCGCTGCGAATTCTTGCAAAAAATGTGGCGTCCCCGCGCCCCTTGCGCGCCGGCCTGGAAGACCTTATAATGTAACCGGGTCTTGACAGACGCCGCGCAATGCGGTAAGATAGGCTTGCTTTATCAATTTACTACATTAAAGCATCGGAGGACGCATGAACCGACTGATCAGACAGATCCCCGAGGGCATGCAGGACACGCTGCCCGGCGAGTGCCGCCAGAAGCGCCGGGTCGAGGCCGCGCTGCGCGCGCTCTTTGCAAGGGATGGCTTTTTCGAGGTGCAGACGCCCGCGCTGGAATACTGCGACGCGTTCACGGGCGGCGCGAGCGGCGTGGCGCCGGAGCGCATGTACAAGACGTTTGACAAGCAGGGGCGCGTGCTGGCGGTGCGCCCCGACAGCACGACGCCCGTGATGCGCATGGTGGCCACGCGCATGCAGGATGCGCCGCTTCCGCTGCGGCTATGCTACGTGCAGGACGTGCTGGAATATCCCGCACGGCCGAACCCGCGCTTTTCGCAGGCGACGCAGGCGGGCGTGGAGCTGCTGGGCGAGTCCTCGCCGGAGGCGGACGCGGAGGTCATCGCGCTGGCGGTCCGCTCGCTGCTGAAGGCGGGGCTGCGCTCCTTCCAGATCGACATCGGCCAGGTGGGCTTTTTCAAGGGTCTGATGGAGGAGGCAGGGCTTTCCCCGGAGGAGACGGAGCGCCTGCGCGGCTACGTCGAGGAGAAGAACATGCTCGCCATCGAGCTGATGCTCGGCGAGCGCAACGTGGGCGAGGAGGTCCAGCGCCGCATCACGCGCCTGCCCCAGCTCTACGGCGGCGCCGAGGTGCTGGACGCGGCGCAGGCCATGTCCGAAGCGCCCGCATGCCGGCAGGCCGTGCAGAACCTGCGCGACGTGCTGGCGGTGCTCGCGGACTACGGGCTGGCGCAGTACGTATCCGTGGACCTGGGCATGGTGCACGCCATCGACTACTACACCGGCATGATCCTGCGCGGGCTGACGGCCAACCTGGGCCGTCCGCTGCTCTCCGGCGGGCGCTACGACCAGCTGGCCGCAGGCTTTGGCCATCCGCTGCCCGCCGTGGGCTTTGCGCTGGACGTCAAGCAGCTGCTCATCGCGCTGGAGCGCCAGGGCGCGCCGTTTGAATCCCCCGCCAGCGACGTGCTGCTGGCCTTTGCGCCGGGGGCGCGGCGGGAGGCGCTGCGTCTGGCCGCGCAGTTGCGCGCGCAGGGGCGGTCGGTGGAGCTGTGCTATGAGAAGGAGCCCGCGTCGCTGGATGGGCTGCGCGCGCGCAAGGGCGCCCGTCAGGCCGTCTACGTCGGCGAGGAGGGCGCGCTTGAGGCCGGGAAGGAGGGATGGCAGCCGTGGAACCCGTGACAATCGCCCTGGCAAAGGGCCGCCTGGCAGACAAGACGATGGAGCTGCTCGAGGCGATCGGCGTGGACTGCGCCGAGGTGCGCAATCCCGGCCGCAAGCTGGTCTTTGGGGAGCCGACGGGACGCTTCCGGTTCATCCTGGTCAAGCCCAGCGACGTGCCGACCTATGTCGATCACGGCGTGGCGGACATCGGCGTGGCGGGCAAGGACACCCTGATGGAGGAAAACCGGCCGCTCTATGAGCTGCTGGACCTGGGCTTCGGCCGCTGCCGGCTGTGCGTGGCGGGTTTTCCGTCGGGCAGCCGCGCGGTGACGGACGCCAATTTCCGCGTGGCGACGAAGTATCCCAACATCGCGCGCGAATACTACGGCGCGCGCGGACAGACGATCGAGATCATCAAGCTCAACGGCTCCGTGGAGCTGGGCCCGCTGGTCGGCCTGTCGGACGTCATCCTCGACATCGTCGAGAGCGGTGGCACGCTGCGCGCCAACGGCCTGGAGATCCTGGAGACCGTGGTGGAGAACGTCAGCGCGCGCGTCGTCGTCAACTGCGTATCGCTCAAGACGAAGGGCGAGCGCATCCGCTTTCTGATCGACGCGCTGTCCGCAGAGCTTGCGCGCCGCAGGGCACAAAAGGAGGAAGATTCATGATCCCCATTCTCAACTACGCGGACCGGCAGGCGCTGCAGGAGCGCCTGCTCTCCCGCTCCCAGCTGACGGACGAGACCGTCACGCAGCGCGTGAAGGACATCGTGCGCGACGTGCGCGCGCGCGGCGACGCGGCGCTGTTCGAATACACCGAGCGCTTCGACGGCGCGAAGCTGGACGCCGCCAGCGTGCAGGCGACGCCCGAGGAGATCCGCGCCGCCTACGACGCGGCCGAGAAGCCCTGGATCGACGCCATGCGCGAGGCGGCCGCGCGCATCACCGCCTTTCATGAGAAGCAGAAGCAGCGCACGTGGATCGACTTTGACGGCGGCATCGCCCTGGGCCAGATGGTCCGTCCGCTGGAGCGCGTGGGCGTATACGTGCCCGGCGGCACCGCGGCCTATCCCTCCAGCGTGCTGATGAACGTGCTGCCCGCGCGCGTGGCGGGCGTGCGGGAGATCGTCATGGTCACGCCGCCCGGCGCGGACGGCAAGGTCTCCTATCCGCTGACGCTCGTGGCCGCGGACATCGCCGGCGTCGACCGCATCTACAAGGTCGGCGGCGCGCAGGCCGTCGCGGCGCTCGCGTTTGGCACGCAGAGCCTGCCGCGCGTGGACAAGATCGTCGGCCCCGGCAACATCTACGTGGCCAACGCCAAGCGCGAGGTCTACGGCCACTGCGGCATCGACATGGTTGCGGGGCCGTCGGAGGTGCTGGTCATCGCCGACGGCAGCGCCAACCCCGTCTATGTCGCGGCGGACATGCTCTCGCAGGCCGAGCACGACCCGCTGGCCGCGGCCATCGTCGTGACGGATTCGCAGGAGCTGGCCCAGCGCGTGGCCGCGGAGATCGACCGCCAGGCCGCGCTGCTGCCGCGCCGCGAGATCGTCGACCGCTCGCTTTCGCGCTACGGCACGATCGTCGCGTGCGAGAACCTCGAGCAGGCGGCGCAGGTCGCCAACCTCGTCGCGCCCGAGCATCTGGAGCTGTCCGTCGCCCAGCCCTTCGAGCTGCTGGGCCGCATCCAGAACGCCGGCGCCATCTTCCTGGGCCACTACGCGCCCGAGCCGCTGGGCGACTACTTCGCGGGCCCGAACCACGTGCTGCCCACGTCCGGCACCGCGCGCTTCTTCTCCCCGCTCAACGTCGAGGATTTTACCAAGAAGTCCTCGCTCATCTACTACGACCGCGCGTCGCTGGAGGCGGTGTCGGACGACGTCATCCGCCTGGCGCGTGCGGAGGGACTGGACGCCCACGCCAACGCCGTGGCCGTCCGCTTCGGAAAGTGAGGCGTGAACATGCGAACGGCTGACATCGCCCGCAAGACCGGCGAGACCGACATCCGCCTCTCCCTCGCATTGGACGGTCAGGGCCGCTGCGACGCGCAGTGCGGCATCGGCTTTTTTGAGCACATGCTCTCGGCGCTGTGCCGCTTTGGGCTGCTCGACCTGACGCTTCGCTGTGAGGGCGACCTGCACGTGGACGCCCACCACACGGTGGAGGACGTGGGCATCTGCCTGGGGCAGGCCATCGCGCAGGCGCTGGGCGACAAGCGCGGCATCGCGCGCCTGGGCCATGCCTGCGCGCCCATGGACGAGGCGCTGGCGCTGGCCGCGCTGGATGTCTCCGGCAGGCCGTATCTCGTGCTGGACGCGCAGTTCGACGCGCCCATGGTGGGCGCGATGGACACGCAGCTGGTGCGGGAGTTCTTCCGCGCGGTCGCGACGCACGCAGGGCTGACGCTGCACCTGCGCGTCCCCTACGGCCAAAATGACCATCACAAGATCGAGGCGCTGTTCAAGGCGTTCGGCCGCGCGCTGCGCGACGCCGTCGCGCCGGATCCGCGCATCGACGGCGTGCTCTCGACCAAGGGCGTGCTGTAAGGAGGACACATGATCATCTATCCGGCAATCGACATGAAGGGCGGGCGCTGCGTGCGCCTGCTGCAGGGCCGCGCGCAGGACCTGACCGACTACGGCGATCCGCTCGTGATGGCGCGCCGCTGGGCGCAGGACGGCGCGCGCTGGCTCCACCTGGTGGATCTGGACGGCGCGTTCGACGGCGCGGGCGGCAACCTGGACGCCGTGGAGCGCATCGCGCGCGAGCTGGACATCCCCGTGCAGCTGGGCGGCGGCATCCGCACGATGGCGGACGTCGAGCTGCGCCTGGAGCGGCTGGGCGTTTCGCGCGTGATTCTGGGCACGGCGGCGGTGGAAAATCCGCAGCTCGTGCGCGACGCCTGCCGCGCCTATCCGGGCCGCGTGGCCGTGGGCATTGACGCGCGGGACGGCTTTGTGGCCGTGCGCGGCTGGACGGAGCGCTCGCAGGTGCGGGCGCTGGAGCTGGCGCTGCGCATGCGCGAAGCGGGCGTGGAGGTGCTGATCTACACGGACATCGCCCGCGACGGCATGATGCAGGGGCCGAGCGTGGAGAGCACCGCGCAGATGGTGCGTGAGAGCGGCATGCAGGTCATCGGATCGGGCGGCGTCAGCACGCTCTCGGACATCGACGCGCTGCGCGGCGCAGGCTGCGCAGGCGTCATTACGGGCAAGGCGCTGTACAGTGGCGCGTTCACGCTCAGGGACGCGCTGAAACGGGAGGAAGCATGAACATGGATTTCAACGCCATTCGTTTTGACGGACGTGGGCTTGTCCCCGCCATCGCACAGGACGCGCGCACGGGCGCCGTGCTGATGCTGGCCTACATGAACGCCGAGTCGCTGCGCCTGACGCTGGAGACGGGCTATGCGACCTACTACAGCCGCAGCCGTCAGACGCTGTGGAAGAAGGGCGAAACGAGCGGGCACGTGCAGCGCGTGGTCAGCGTCGACTACGACTGCGACGGCGACGCGCTGCTGCTGCGCGTCGTGCAGGAGGGGCCCGCCTGCCATACGGGCACATACACCTGCTTCCACAACGCGCTGCGCACCCCCTCAGAGGGCGAATCGTCGCCGGGTCCGCAGATACTCCAGGACGTGTACGCCGTGATCCTGGACCGGATGCAGCGCCCGCAGGAGGGCAGCTACACCAACTACCTGCTGGACAAGGGCGTGGAGAAGATCGCCAAGAAGGTCGGCGAGGAGGCGACAGAGACGGTCATCGCCGCAATGAAGGGCAGCAAGGCGGAGTTGCGGTCCGAGACGTCGGACCTGCTGTACCACCTGCTGGTGCTGCTTGCGCAGCAGGGCGTGACGCCGGATGAGGTCTGGGCAGAGCTGGGCCATCGCCGCTGACCCCACCCCGGGGCCGCCCCAGACGGCGGCCCCGCCCTTTTGGGGCGCCGGGAAAAAAACTGGCAAGAAAGTGCGCTTTCCCGATTGACAAACGGCTCAAAATGGTGTATGATATACCACGTCGCCGCGAGCGATGCAAACGAAGCCTCGGTACGCGGGATGCTTCGGGAGCATAGCTCAGCTGGGAGAGCATCTGCCTTACAAGCAGAGGGTCACAGGTTCGAGCCCTGTTGTTCCCACCAAATCTTTTATGGCGCGGTAGTTCAGCCGGTTAGAATGCCAGCCTGTCACGCTGGAGGTCGAGGGTTCGAGCCCCTTCCGCGTCGCCATTTGCCTTGGTAGCTCAGTCGGTAGAGCAGTAGACTGAAAATCTACGTGTCGGTGGTTCGATTCCGCCCCAAGGCACCACATGCGGTAGTAGCTCAGTGGTAGAGTGCCACCTTGCCAAGGTGGATGTCGCGAGTTCGAATCTCGTCTACCGCTCCAAACGGCGCCATAGCCAAGTGGTAAGGCAAAGCTCTGCAAAAGCTTTATTCTCCAGTTCGAGTCTGGATGGCGCCTCCACCTTATCACCGCTATGGTGATGCAGTCCACCGACGTTTACGTCGGTGGATTTGTTTTTTTCTCCCCTACCACGCATTTCACGGAGGTGGCCGACATGATCGAGCCGTTTACGCACCTCACCGTATGTCTGGACATGGCCGGCTGCCCGAATCGCTGCAGGCACTGCTGGCTTGGCCACGCGCCCAACGGACATCTGACGGAGGACGACCTCACGTTTGTCGCGGAAGCCTTCCGCCCGTTTACCGGCTGCCTGCCGGTCTACGACTGGTATCGCGAGCCGGACTATCCGGACCGTTACGAGGCGCGCTGGGCGCTGTGCCAGCGCCTTTCCGACGTCCATGAAGCGCACTTTGAGCTCGTCAGCTTCTGGCGCATCGTCCGCGATCCGCGATATGTGCAGTGGCTTTCCGCGCTCGGATTGAAGCAGGCGCAGCTCACCCTGTTTGGCGGGCCGGAGACGACCGACTTCTACACCGGCCGGAAAGGCGCCTACCATGAGATTCTGGAGGCCATGGAAATCCTGATCGCCCATCGAATCTCCCCCCGCATACAGATCTTTGTCAATCAGGAAAACCTCTGTGAGCTTCCGTTCCTTGAATCGCTCATCGAGCGGCTGGATCTGGACAATCGCTGCAAGGCCTTTGGCGGCGAATTCTCCTGCTTTATGCATCAGGGCTCCTGCGATGGCGAAAACGAGAAGCTCTACGGCATCCGCGTCACGTCCGACGACCTGAGCCGAATCCCGCCCGTGCTGGCCGCCTATACGCGCAAGCATTTTCACCGTTCGCGCATCGAGGACGTGTTCGGGCAGACGGAGCAATCCCTCTATGCGCAGCTCATCGACGATTCTTCGACTGCCAGCTATGTGAGCCGGACGCCCGTCTTTTATGTGGATGGACAGTTCAACGTCTACCCGAATGTGGCGCCACCGGAGCCCGCCTGGCGCTTGGGCAATCTGAAGGCGGATGGGGTCGAGGCCGTGCTGGAAAATTACGTTCAGAGCAAAAGCATCGCGCAGCGCACGCGCCTGACGGTTCCCCTGGGCCGCATTGTGACGTCGCAGGGCGATCCCGCCAGTCAGCGGCTGTTCAGCGAGGGCGACTACATCGAATATCTACTCAATACATATTGCAGGCGGTGAATGGCGTTCGCCGTACCATGCCAAGCCCGACTGACCCCATTTGGATTCAATGCGCATGCGGAGTATCCCGAAGAAAGGCGCTCTTCAGGATACTCCGCATTTGAATGCTCATGTGTCATAAAGTAACACACAAAAATCTGATAGACAACCAC
>CHCFC05602__coassemble_1947_pt1 | contig 7575 bp, 5 predicted proteins | sample CHCFC05602__metabat2_high_PE_016 | metagenome-assembled genome bin CHCFC05602
AGAACGGGTCGCCAGACCCTTGCACAAGGAGGGTTTCTCAATGGAATGCAAGATCAAAAATGATCTGGGTACGATTTCAATCAGCGAAGATGTCATGCTCAAGGTCGCCGGCTATGCCGCTTTGGAGTGTTACGGCATCGTCGCGATGTCCTCTAAGCGCGCCAAGGATGGTTTTGTAGAATGGCTCGGCCGCGAAAACCTCACCAAGGGCGTGCAGATCCGTGTCGATGAAAACGTCATCGACGTCGACCTTTTCATCATCGTGGAGTACGGCATCTCGATCGCCGAGGTCTGCAACGCGATCACGGAGACCGTTCGCTATAAGATGGAAAGCATGACCGGCGCCAGGGTGCGGTGCATCAATATCACGGTGGAAGGCATTCGCGTCTAAAGCGGCCTTTCCTACAAACTGGAGGCGGAGAACTTGTTGCAGGAAACCATTGATGGTTTGTTGTTCAAAGAAATGGTGCTGGCCGGCGCCAGCCTACTGGAGCGCAACCGCGAGGCGATCGACGCGCTGAACGTCTTTCCCGTTCCGGATGGCGACACCGGCACCAATATGTCGCTTACCATGAAGTCCATGGTCAAGGAGCTGTCCGCTCTGGATGACGCCAGCGCCGCCAAGATTGCTGAAGCGGCCTCGAAGGGTGCGCTGAAAGGTGCGCGCGGCAATTCGGGCGTCATTCTGTCTCAGATCTTCCGCGGCTTTGCGCGTGGGCTGGATGGGGCGGCCGTCATCACGCCGGTGCTCTTTGCCAAGGCGCTCCAGTGCGGCGCGGAAACGGCGTACAAGGCGATCATGAAGCCCAAGGAGGGTACCATTCTGACCGTGATCCGCGTGATCGCGGAGGAAGCGCAACGCCAAGTGCGCAAAAATCCCGACGACATGCACGCGCTGCTGGACGTCGTCGTGCAAAGCGGCGATGCCATTCTGCAAAAGACGCCGGACATGCTGCCCGCGCTTAAGCAGGCGGGCGTGGTGGACTCGGGCGGACAGGGCCTTTTGACGGTCTTCACCGCATACCGCGCCACGCTGAACGGCGAGCACATCGATGACACGAACATGAATGTCGGCGAGGCGGCGATGCTCGACTTTGAGGACGACCACGACGCGCTCGAGGAGATCACGTTCAAATACTGTACAGAGTTCATCATCCAGGACATGCCGGAGACGATCACGGAAAACGACATCAACACATTCCGCCGCCGCCTGGCGCGCATCGGCGATTGCGTAGTCGTCGTGGGCGACTTCTCCATGGTCAAGGTGCATGTGCACACCAACGATCCGGGCAAGGCGCTGCAGTATGCCTGCGCGATGGGCGACCTGATCAATCTGAAGATCGACAACATGGTCGAGGAGCGCAAGGAGCGACAGGCTCGACAGGCCCGCGAGGCAAAGGTCGAAGAGCCCCTGCGCGAGTATGGCATGGTCGCCGTCTCGCTGGGCGAGGGCTTCTCGCAGATCTTCAAGGACCTGTCCGTTGACCACATCGTCGAGGGCGGCCAGACCATGAACCCGAGCATCGAGGACATCCTCGAGGCGGTGGAGTCCATCCGGGCCAAGACCGTCTTCGTCCTGCCCAATAATTCCAACGTCATCCTCGCGGCGACGCAGGCGGCGGAGCTGTCCAAAAAGAACGTCGTCGTCATCCCGACCAAGAACGTTGCGATGGGCATCGGAGCGGTCGTTGCATTCCAGCCCGACATGAGCCCCGAGGACAACGCCGAGGTCATGACGGAGGCGGCCAACCGCGTCAAGACAGGCCAGATCACGTTCGCCGTGCGCGACTCCTCGTTTGAGGACAAGGAGATCAAGGAGGGCGACATCATCGGCATCTACAACGGCAAGATCCAGGTCGTCGGCAACGACGTGCACCAGGTCGCGCTGGAGCTGATGCAGGTACTCGTCACGGATGAGGACGAGCTGATCACCGTCTATTACGGCGCGGATACCAAACAAGAGGACGCCCAGGCGCTGACGGATGAATTCGCCGACATGTACCAGGATCGGGACGTGGAGATCCATTACGGCGGACAGCCGCTGTACTACTACCTCTTCTCCGCTGAATAAATCGACATGCGAACGGACGGGCAGCCAGACGGCTGTCCGTCGTCGCTGTAAAGGGGAGAGCGCGTCCCATAATGGAGGACGAAGCCTTGGAGTGGAAATCATTGAAGGGCTTTGGCCCGATGCGGCAGAAGGCCCTGGAGGCGCGCGGTATCACCGCACCCGAGCAGCTGCTGGATCGGCTGCCCACCGGATACAAGGACACCACGGCTACGACGCCTATCTGCCAGCTAGCGGAGGGTATGCAGTGCGCCTTTGAAGGACGGATCGACGGCCCCGCACATCTGCACCGCGCGCACGGCATGACGTGGGTCAGCGCCCGCGTGCGCGACGACAGCGGTGCCATTCGCTGCCTGTGGTTCAATCAGCCCTGGATGAAGCAACAGTTGCGCGAAGGGGAGTCCGCGCTGTTTTTTGCTCGCATCGTGCGGCGCAAAACCGGTCTGTATGCCATCAATCCGTCCCTGGAGACGGAGCGACGCATCACCCCGGTCTACGCGCAGATACCAGGCGTGCCGCAAAAGCTGATTCGAGATGCGACGTCGGGCATGCTCGACGCCTGCGAGTGCAGAGAGACGCTGCCCGAGACGCTGCTACGGCGTCATCAGCTCTGTGGACGCGCGCAGGCGCTGCGCCAGGCGCACTTTCCTCAGGATGTACAGGCGCTATCGCAGGCCAAGCGTCGGCTGGCGTTTGAGGAGCTCCTGCTATTTCAGGCGGCCGTCTCGGGCGCAGCGCTGGAAAGGCCGCTCGGAACGCGCATTCCCTGCGCCGGGGAAGACGCCGCGGCCTTCTGGCAGGCACAGCCGTACGCACCGACCGGCGCACAGCAGCGCGTCTTGCAGGAAATTTTCGCGGATCTTGCCGCGCCGACGGCCATGGCGCGCATGGTTCAGGGCGACGTGGGATGCGGCAAGACGGCCATCGCCTTCGCGGCGCTCTTCGCGGCCGCCCGGCACGGCTTTCAGGGCGCGCTGATGGCGCCCACCGAGGTGCTCGCCGTCCAGCACATGCGCTCCGCCGAGGCGCTGCTGGCGCCGCTGGGCGTGCGCTGCGGCCTGCTCACGGGTAAGCTGAACGCCGCCGGACGGCGTGAGGCGCACGCGGCCATCGCCGAGGGGAGATGGGATGTCGTCATCGGCACGCATGCGCTGATCTCCGAGGGCGTTCAGTATGCGCGCCTGGGGCTCGTCGTGACGGACGAGCAGCATCGCTTCGGCGTGCGCCAGCGCACGCAGCTGTCGCTCAAGGGCGAATCGCCGAACGTGCTGGTGATGTCGGCGACGCCCATTCCACGCACGCTTGCGCTCGTGCTCTACGGGGATCTGGACATCTCCGTCGTGGACGAGCTGCCGCCTGGACGGCGCGAGGTTCGCACGCGCGTTGTGGGCGAAGAAAAGCGCGAGGCGCTCTACGCATTCATCGAAAAGGAAGTACGGTCAGGCGCTCAGGCCTATGTCGTCTGCCCGCTGGTGGAGGATTCGCTGCCGGAAGATGAGTGCGTCAGCGCCACGCAGCGCTATGAGGAACTGCGCGCGGGGCCGCTGCGCGCGCTGCGCATCGGTCTCGTGCACGGACGCATGCGCAGCGCAGAGAAGGAGGAGACGCTGCGCGCTTTTGAGGCGGGCGAGCTGGACGTGCTTGTCGCGACGACAGTTGTCGAGGTCGGCGTTAACGTGCCCAACGCCTCCGTCATGGTCGTGGAAAACGCCGAACGTTTCGGCCTTGCCCAGCTCCACCAGCTGCGCGGTCGCGTAGGGCGCGGCGAGCGGGAGAGTTGGTGTTTCCTGATGGCCCAGCCCAACGAACGCCTGCGCACCCTGGTGGAGACGAGCGACGGCTTTGCAGTGGCAAAGCGCGATCTGGAGCTCCGGGGCGCAGGGGAATTCTTCGGCACCCGGCAGCATGGCGAGCCGCGAATGCCCGCGCTGATGCTGTGCGCAGACGCCGCGCTGCTGCGAGAGACGCAGGATGCCTGGAGAGAAATCCGTGAAAATCCGGACTTTCGCGTCGAAGCAGAGGTCATCGTGCGCACTGCGCGCCGGAGATTTGAAAAAGAGGGCCTGGATCTGGCAAAAAACTGAGATCTCGGCCCCGTTTCCCTCCGTTTTCCGCTTGCTATTTTCGGAAATTTATTGTATAATTTTGTGCGTGAGCCATGGGAATGGCTTTCTTCCGTCTGCGTCAAGTTGGCGGCTCCTCCCGGCGCCGCTTCTTGCACAATGTGCTTTCGAACAAGGAGGACTTAGGCATGACGAAGTACGTATACCTGTTCAAAGAAGGAAACGCCAGCATGCGCAATCTGCTGGGCGGCAAGGGCGCGAACCTCGCCGAAATGACGTCCCTGGGCCTGCCGGTGCCGCAGGGCTTCACCGTGACCACGGAAGCCTGCACCCGCTACTATCAGGACGGCAAGACGATCGGGGCCGACATCGTGGAGCAGATTTACGAAGCCCTCGCCAAGACCGAGGAGATCTGCGGCAAGAAGTTCGGCGATCTGGAAAACCCGTTCCTCGTGTCCGTTCGCTCCGGCGCGCGCGCTTCCATGCCCGGCATGATGGACACCATCCTCAACCTCGGCCTGAACGACGTGGCCGTCAAGGGCCTGGCGAAGCTGACCGAGAACGAGCGCTTTGCCTATGACTCCTACCGCCGTTTCATCCAGATGTTCTCCGATGTCGTGATGGAGATCCCCAAGTCCAAGTTCGAGCGCGTGCTGGACACCATCAAGGAGGAGAAGAACGCCAAGTTCGACACCGACCTGAACGCGCAGGACATGAAGGAAGTCACCGAGCGCTTCAAGGCGATTTATAAGGAAGAGAAGGGCGAAGAGTTCCCGCAGGATCCGAAGGTCCAGCTGATGGAGGCCATCAAGGCCGTCTTCCGTTCCTGGGACAACCCGCGCGCCATCTACTACCGCCGCATGAACGACATCCCCGGCGACTGGGGCACCGCCGTCAACGTGCAGTCGATGGTCTTCGGCAACATGGGAGATACCTCCGGCACGGGCGTTGCGTTTACGCGCAATCCGTCGACCGGTGAGAACAAGCTCTACGGCGAATACCTCATCAATGCGCAGGGCGAGGACGTCGTGGCCGGCATCCGCACGCCGCAGGCGATTGCGACCCTGAAGGACGTCATGCCCGAGGTGTACGAGCAGTTCGCCAAGATCGCCGATACGCTCGAGAAGCACTATCGCGACATGCAGGACATGGAGTACACCATCGAGCGCGGCAAGCTCTACATGCTCCAGACCCGCAACGGCAAGCGCACTGCCGCCGCCGCGCTGAAGATTGCCGTCGATCTGGTGAACGAGGGCATGATCTCCAAGGAAGAGGCCGTGCTCAAGGTCGAGCCCAAGCAGCTGGACGCGCTGCTGCACCCGCAGTTTGATGCCTCCGCGCTGAAGGCCGCCAAGGTCATCGCCACCGGTCTGGCCGCCTCTCCGGGAGCTGCCTGCGGCCAGGTTTACTTCACCGCCGCCGAGGCGACCGCTGCCGCCCAGTCTGGCCAGAAGGTCGTGCTCGTGCGTCTGGAGACCTCTCCGGAAGACATCGAAGGCATGGCGCATGCGCAGGGCATCCTGACCGCCCGCGGCGGCATGACCTCGCACGCGGCCGTCGTGGCCCGCGGCATGGGCACCTGCTGCGTCGCCGGCTGCGGCGCGCTGAAGGTCGACGAGGAGGCCAAGGTGGCCACGATCGGCGATCGCGTCTTCAAGGAAGGCGACTGGATGTCCATTGACGGCTCCACCGGCAATGTCTACGGCGAGGCCATCAAGACCGTTGACGCGTCTGTGTCCGGCGATTTCGCCACACTCATGAGCTGGGCGGATGAGGCCCGCAAGCTGCAGGTCCGCACCAACGCCGACAATCCGCGCGACACCGAGGTGGCCGTCAAGTTCGGCGCCGAGGGCATCGGTCTGTGCCGCACCGAGCACATGTTCTTCGAGGCCGACCGCATCGCGGCCGTGCGCGAGATGATCCTGGCCGAGACCGAGGAGCAGCGCCGCGCTGCGTTGGCGAAGATCCTGCCGATGCAGAAGGGCGACTTCAAGGCCATGTACAAGGCGCTGCAGGGCCGTCCGATGACCGTGCGCTACCTGGATCCGCCGCTGCATGAGTTCCTCCCGGCCAAGAACATGACCGGGGAAATTGCCGCGATCGCCAAGGAGCTGGGCACCACCTCCGAAACCATCGTTGCCAAGATCGACGCGCTGCATGAGTTCAACCCGATGATGGGCCATCGTGGCTGCCGTCTGGCCGTCACCTATCCGGAAATCGCCGAGATGCAGACCCGCGCCGTCATCGAGGCCGCCATCGAGGTCAAGCAGGAGGATGGCTACGACATCCATCCGGAGATCATGATCCCGCTGGTCGGCGAGGTGAAGGAGCTGGCGTACGTCAAGAAGATCGTCGTCGACACGGCCAAGCAGGTCATGGACGAGAAGGGCGTGCAGCTTGAGTACAAGATCGGCACGATGATCGAGATCCCGCGCGCGGCTGTCACCGCCGATGAGATCGCCAAGGAGGCCGAGTTCTTCTCCTTCGGCACCAACGACCTGACGCAGATGACGTTCGGCTTCTCGCGCGACGACGCGGGCAAGTTCCTGAACGCCTACTACGACAAGAAGATCTTCGAGTCCGATCCGTTTGCCCGCCTGGATCAGAACGGCGTGGGCAAGCTCGTGCAGATGGCCGCGGACTTGGGCCGCAAGACCCGCCCGGACATCAAACTGGGCATCTGCGGCGAGCACGGCGGCGATCCGTCTTCCGTCATGTTCTGCCACAAGGTCGGCCTGAACTACGTCTCCTGCTCGCCGTTCCGTGTGCCGATCGCCCGTCTGGCGGCCGCGCATGCTGCGATCCTGGAGAAGAATCAGTAATATCGTCTGACGCTTCAAAGGCCCGCTTCGCCCAAAGACGAAGCGGGCCCTTTTTTCGGGATATCCGAATCGGGAGAGTGAACGGATGAAAGAAGTCACCATGTATACGGATGGCGCCTGCTCCGGCAATCCGGGCCCCGGCGGATGGGGAACCATCCTGATCTATGGCGAACACCGCAAGGAGATGTCCGGCTTCATGCCGGATACGACCAATAACCGCATGGAGGTTTTCGCCGTCATTCAGGGTTTTTTGTCCCTGAAGCAGCCGTGTAAGGTCGCCGTCTATTCGGACTCGGCCTATTTCGTCAATGCCTTCAACCAGCACTGGATTGAGAACTGGAAGCGCAACGGCTGGAAAAACGCCGCCAAGAAGCCCGTCGAAAATCAGGATCTCTGGAAGTGGCTGCTGACGCTCATGCAGGATCACGACGTATCGATCCATAAGGTCAAGGGCCATGCGGACAATCCCAACAACAACCGCTGCGACGAGCTGGCCACGGATCAGATCAAGCGCTACGCCAAGCCCAAGGACAACGCACAGGCGAGGGAGTGATCTCCAAAACACTTCGCGAAAGCCTTCTTTTACGAAGTGTTTGACGCATTTTCTGCAATGTGGTATACT
>CHCFC05602__coassemble_2098_pt1 | contig 7163 bp, 5 predicted proteins | sample CHCFC05602__metabat2_high_PE_016 | metagenome-assembled genome bin CHCFC05602
GACCGTCCTTGCTCTGATGGGAAAGAGTATAGCAGACCCTCCCCCTGATGTCAAGCAAAAACTGACGTTTGTTTTTCAAATTATTTCATTTTTCTCATGTTTTATCCGGTCTTTTTTAATAAATGACGTCAATTACAAAACAGCGTCATTCATTCCGGCCTCACAGGAAGATCGGGTTCGTCCAGGCGCGCCGCCCCTGCGCGTCCACGACGACGGCGCGCACGAAGGCGCCGGGCAGGTCGTCCCCCTCCAGGAGGAAGACGGCCTGCGTCGTGGGGCCCTGCGGCGCGGCCACCTTGACCCACCAGGGCCTGTGCGTGCCGGCGAAGAGCACGTAGGCCGCGGGACTGCATGCGACGACGGCCCGACCGTCCTGCACGTAAAAGTCGTGGATCTCCGGCCCGCAGGAGGCATAGAACGCGCCCGCCCGCAGCGCGCGCAGCACGTCGTCCGCGTCCTTATGGGCGTTGACCATCACCCAACCGCCGCCGAGATGCTCCGGCCTGTGGCCGTCATCCGTGGCTACGGCCCATACGCGCCGCCCCGCGCGCAGCAGCTCGTCCCAAAGGAAGCCGTTGTCCACGTCCATGTCGTTCTCCATCGCGCAGCCGGTGTTCCAGATCTCCATCGCGTCAAAGCCCGTCAGGCCCTCGAATGCCCGCGCAGGCGTGCGGCTCCACTGCGGGTGCGCATAGATCACAAAGTTGTCCTGCGCGCGCATTTGGTCGATCATCGGCTGATAGCCCGCCGGGCCGTCCGCGGGCAGCGTGGGCACGCGCTCATCCTGCGCAAACCCGCCTTCCTCCATCCCGCCGATGCCCACGGTGTGAAAGCAGGTGCCGCGCGCCGCGCCGCGCCCGCCGCCATCCGTCTCGATGCCGGGCAGCACGAGCACGCCCGTCTCGGGCGCAAAAGCCCGGCGGTTGTAGATGCGGTGATCTGTCAGTGCGACGGCGTCGTAGCCCATCCGGGCGTACAGGCGCAGCGTCTCCTCCGGCATGAACGGGCCGTCGGAGCGCGTGGTGTGCGTGTGCAAGCTCGTCTTGAGCCATCCCCACTGGGGATGGGCGAAGGCTTCCTGTCGGATCATGTCGCGTCCCCCCTGGCGTTTCCTGAATCTTACTTCATTATATGGCAGGCATTTGCCCTTGTCAATCGTCTCATGTGCGTGGGGCGCGGCGCGATTCGACAAATCTTGCAAAACCCGCCGCGCCCGGTTACAATAATAATAGATGTAAGTCCAATGTAAGGAGATGCGCCCATGAAACGCGCCGCCGCGCTGCTATGCCTGCTGCTGTTCCTGTTCGCGCCCTGTGTGCGCGCGGAGATCATCGTCATGCCCGAATCGTCCGAGGCCGATGCGGCGCAGGACGCCGCGCCCGCGCCCACGCCCTTTGCGCAGCTGTACGTGGGCGCCACGGGCGAGGCTGTCTCGCTGGTGCGTCAGCGCCTGTTCGCGCTGGGCTATCTGGCCGACGGCACGGGCGACGTATATGACGAGGCCGTCGGCGCGGCGGTGCTCGCCTTCCAGCAGCGCACGGGCCTGGCGCAGACCGGCCGCGTCAACGCCACCACCTGGAACACGCTCATGGACGAGAACGCCGCGTCCATTGGCGGCGTAGCGCCCGCTTCGACGCCCACGCCGGCCGCCGCGCCCACGCTGGACACCAGCGGATGGATCATCCCGGCCACGGCGACGCCCGCGCCCACGGGCTCGGCCTATGCGGGCGCGACGTTCACGCGCACGCTGACCTACGGCGCGGAGGGCGACGACGTGCGCGCCGTGCAGACGCGCCTGGCGGAGCTGGGGTACTTCCGCGAGAACGTGACCGGCGGCTACTACGACAAGACCGAGGAGGCGGTGCGCTCGTTCCAGCTGCGCAACGGCCTGTCGCGCGACGGCGTCGTCGGCCCGGACACCTGGGGCAAGATGATGGGTGAGTGCGTGCGCTCGGACGGCACGGTCGCCTCCCCGGCCGACCTGCAGCCCGCCGCAACGCCCACGCCCTCCCCCACGCCTGCGCCCGCGCAGCCGGGCGTCTCGGCCACGCCCATGCCCTTCACCTATGAGCGCAAGCTCGAATACGGCGACACCGGCGACGACGTAGCCGCGCTGCAGCAGCGTCTTACCGAACTGGGCTACTTCGACGCGAAGGTCACCGGCGGCTATTACCGCCACACGCGCGACGCGGTGCGGGCCTTCCAGAAGAACAACGGCCTGACCGTCGACGGCGTCGCCGGGCAGGATACGCAGGCCGCGCTCTTTGCCGACCCGCAGCCCGTGCCCTCCTGGGCCACGCCGCGCCCGACGGCCACGCCCGCGCCCATGCCCTACCTGCTCGAGGTCGATCTGACCAACCAGATCACCACCGCCTACGGCCTGGACGAAGCCGGGCAGTACACCCTCGTCGTGCGCCAGATGATCTGCTCCACCGGCACCTCCAGCTATCCCACGCCTGTGGAGACCGTCGAGATGCCGGCCAAGCGCGCCCGTTGGGGCTACTTCCCGCAGTGGGATTCGCACGCGCAGTACCTGACCCGCATCGACTCGCTCAACGCCTTCCACTCCGTGCTCTACTACTCGCCCAATGAGGACGACCTGGCCGTCAGCTCCTACGAGGCGCTGGGCACGCCCGCCTCCCACGGCTGCGTGCGCCTGCTCGTAGCGGACGCCAAGTGGATCTATGACAACTGTCAGGCGGGCACGATCATCCGCATCTTCGAGGGCGAGCCCGACCCCGAGCTCACCGAGTCGCTCAAGCCGCCGCCCCTGGACTACGGCACCATGTTGCCCGCCGTCACGCCACAGCCTACCGCCGAGCCCGTCTACGACGGCGTCAACTTCCCCGCCTACTCCGGCATCCTCAAGCGCGGCACGGAGAGCGAGGCCGTCTACTTCCTGCAGCGCAGGCTCCAGGAGCTGGGCTACTATCACGGCACCGTCACCGGCGGCTACTACGGCGGCACCATCGAGGCCGTCGAGGCCTTCCAGCGCGACCACGGCCTGAGCGTGGACGGCGTCGCCGGCCAGCAGACCCTCGCGCTGCTCTACAGCCCCGACCTCAGCCCCAGCGCCGTGCCCACCGTCTCTCCCGCGCCCACCCCGTCGCCCGCGCTCACGCTCACCCCGTCGCCCGCGCCGACCGCGGCGCGCACGCCAGAGCCCGACTCCTTCTTCGTCACCGCCACCCCGGGCCCCACGGCCCTCCCGACCGCCACGCCCGCGCCGACGGCCATCCCCACAGCCACGCCCGTCCCGACCGCCACGGCCATTCCCACGGCCACGCCGTCCCCGACGCTCATCCCGCCGGACGCGCCCTTCTCCGGCAACGCAGTCGGATGATATTCGTCTAATTTATCTTAAGATATTTTTCGAATATTTCCTTGACAAGGCGGCATGCTTCTGCTATCCTTTCGTTAGATGATCGTGAAAGGATGTATTTGCATGCCGTCTAACAACAAATATGCCATCCTGCGCAGCCAGCGGATGTACCTGCGGCTGCTGGCGGCCAACACGGTCAGCCGCTTTGGCGACTCGCTGGACATGATCGCCTATTCGCTGATGATGTACGAGGTGACGGGCAGCGCGTCGCTGATGGCGGTGCTGGTGGCGCTCAACGCGCTGCCGACAGTCCTGCTGCAGCCGTTGGCGGGCGTGTGGGCGGACCGATGTCGGAACCTGCGGCGGATCATGGCGCTGTGCGACGTGGGGCGCGGCGCGGCGGTGCTGCTGACGGCGCTGCTCTACGGCGCGGGGCGGCTGACGCCGTGGATGCTGGCGGCGACGACGCTGGCGATTTCGAGCCTGGAGGCGCTGCGCATTCCGGCGGGGGTCGCGCTGCGGCCGCTGCTGCTGGATGAGGACAAGTACACGCTGGGCGCGGGGCTGTCCGGCGCGCTGGAGCGGACCGCGGAGGTCGTGGGCCTGTGCCTGGCGGGCGGCGCGGTGGCGCTGCTGGGCACGCCCGGGGTGCTGGCGATCGACGCGGCGACGTTCCTGTTCTCCGCGTGCGTCGTGGCGCGGCTGCGGCCCCGCCGTGCGCGGACGCCGCATGCCGTGGAAGGCGGCCTGCGCATGCAGCTGCTGGAGGGCGTGCGCTACGCCGTGCGCGGCGACCGCTTCGTGCTGTTGCTGCTGCTCGCCGGCGCGCTGATGAACTTTGCCCTCATGCCGATGAGCGCATTGGGCACGCCCTACGTGGTGGATGTGCTGGGCGCGGGCGCGGGCGCGCTCTCGGCCATGGAGCTGCTCATGTCCGCAGGCATGGCGCTGGGCGCGTTCCTGATGCCCAAGCTGCGCGTGGGCGGGCGGCGCATGTTCCTAGGCTCGCTCGCGTTCGCGGGCGCATGCCAGATGCTGCTGGGCGGCGCGCCGCTGCTGGGGCCTGCGCGCCTGCCTGCGGCGCTGTGCGTCTTCGCCCTGAACGGCGTGGGCTTCGGCGTGATCACCACGCTCTACTCCGCGGCGTTCATGCGCTGCATCGGGCGCGACGTGATCGGCCGCATGAGCGGCCTGACCAATGCGGTGCTCAATGCCGCCACGCCGCTGAGCGCGCTGCTGTGCGCGGCAGCGGCGGGCGCGCTGCCCATCGCGGCGGTGATCGCGGTCTCGGGCGCGCTGCTGCTGGCCATCACGGCCGTGCTCGCCCGCCTGCGCGGCTATGCCCGCTTTGACGAGGTGACCGCGGCCCCCGCTGCGCCATCCCAGGAGGAGGTTCTGTCATGACGTTTTTACCAGGATTGGACGTGGATCTGGAGTGCTGCCTGCTGCTGGAGTGCTTTGCCGGCGATCCGGCGCAGAGCGACGATCCCGCGCTGACGCCCGCGCAGCTGCGCGCGCACTACGCGCGCCGGTTCCGCCTGTCGGAGACGCGCGCGGACGCGCTCTTCGGCCCGCTGGAGGCGGCGTACGACGCGGTGACGTCGCGCCTGCCCTTTGCGCCCGAATCGCTGCGGGCCGACTTTTCGCTGCCCGGGGCCAACGCCAGCCCCGCCTGTGCCATCCTGCTGACCGAACGCTTCCTCGCGCGCGTGCCGGATGCCACAGAGGCGGAGCGGCGGGCGCTGATCGCACGGCGGCTGCTGGGCGCGCTGCTCCCCGATCCGGAGCCAACGGGCACCGGCTGGGGCGACCCGGAGGCGGCGTTCGTGCAGGCGCTCGTGGGCGCAGGCCTGTCCGATGCGGCCAAGTGGACGGCGTGCGACCTGTTCTTCCGCTATGAGGCGCGGCGCGACGCGGTGATGGACGTCCTAGCGCAGACGCGCCCGCTCCTGGAGCAGGCCGTCCCGCTGCTGGAGCCGCTGATGCGCCTGTTCCGCGAAGAGACGGACGAGGCCGTCGCCCGCGCGGGCGGCGTGCAGGCGTTTCTCACGCGCTATGGCGTCTCGCTGGACGCCGCGGACTGCCCCATCCAGCCGCTCGCGTTCGCGCCCACGCGCATCTGCGCGCAGAGCGATGCGACCTGCGCCCGGGCCACGGGGCTGCCGGAGCGTCAGCGGCTGCTGTGGGGGCTGCTCTTCTGCCCGCTGGCGCGGGACGAGGAGCGGCTGGACCCGACGGAGGCGCTGATGCCCGCGCTCAAGGCGCTCGCCGATCCGCGGCGCATGCAGATCCTGTCCATGCTCGCCCGGGGGCCGCTCTACGGCCAGGAGATCGTGCAGCGAATGCGCCTGACGCCCGCCACGATCTCGCACCACATGGCGGAGCTGATGCACGGCGGCCTGCTGGATGCGCGCAAGGAGGGCGTGCGCTATCGCTACGCCCTGCGGCGCGACCGCATCGACGCGCTCGCCGATGCGCTGCGCGAGCTGCTGGGTGGGGCCTGAGCCGGTCAGTCCGCCCGCATCCGCCGCGCGGCGCGGCCGCGTAGAGCCACGCGCCCATGCCGCCCACAAGCAGCGCCGCGACGTTTTGCAGGATCGCCGAGGCGCCCACGCCCTGCACACGCATGACCGCACACCCGACGGCCACGCCCGGCGCGGCCGCCAGCAGGGGCAACAGGCCCCATGTCCAACGTCTCTTCATCCTCAGCACGTCCTTTCCCATTCCATGGCGCTCAGACCGTGTCGGCATACGCCACCCGGCTCAGGATCCAGCCGTCCTCCAGATAGCCCCGGATCCGCTCCGTCTGGTCGCTCATGGCGTGCACCATAAGCATCTCGCTCAGATAGAAGAAATACATGTGATAGCAGTAGAAGGCCAGCCGCTCCGGCCGCAGCCGGCAGGGGATGCCACGGGCGTGGAGCGTCTCCTCGAACAGCTGACGCGCCCAGCCGTAGCATCCCATGACCCACGCGTCGCGCTCCAGCGGCGCGTACATGACCTCATCCCAGTCGAAGATGTAGTGCCTGCCGCCGCCGGCAAAGAAGTTGCCGCCCGCATCCCCATGCGTCAGGTAGAAGGCGACGTCCCCATCCCGGCAAAGGCGCGCCATGTGCGCGAGCCGCGCGGCGCAGGAGTCCGTCTTCACGCGGAAGCGCTCCAACACGTCCAGCAGCGCGCGGTCCGCATCCGTGCGCGGGCCGTCCCGCAGCGCCGCCCACAGCCCGTAAAAGCGCGCGGCGGCCTCATCCGAAAATACCGCCGTGGGGATGTCAAATCCCTGCCTCGTCAACGCGTACACCCGGCTGAGCAGTTGGTATTCCGCCGCCTTGGTTTCATCCGTCTCCACGTTCTCGCCGTCCACCCATTCAAACAGGCCCGCCACCGCGTCGCCCATGCGCGCGTGCAGCCCGCCCTCCCTCGTCGGTATCACGCGCCCGACGAAATCCGCGCCGTGATCGTACAGATATGCGATCACCGGCAGGCTGCGCCGAAACCGCGCCTGATGAAACGCCAGCGTGTCCATCTTCAGAAAGTACGCGCGCCCCCCGGCGCCGACCTTCCAGGTCTCGCCGTAGTAGCCGCGCGTTGCGGGCGCAATGCCATCCGGCTTGACGCCATAGCGGCGCTCCACCTCGTCCCTGAGCCAGCGCAGGTAGCGCGCGTCGCGCGGGCGATCGTTGTGCGGCACCCATTCCATCCCCTTGGCCGTGCAAATAACAAAAAACCCGAATGTCAATACATTCGGGCGTTGGCAACCTTGACAGTAATTGATACAATCGCACGGAACTCTTACGCCATTCTACCCCCGGGGTAAATAGGGGGTAGAGTTTTTTACCCC
>CHCFC05602__coassemble_2229_pt1 | contig 6855 bp, 7 predicted proteins | sample CHCFC05602__metabat2_high_PE_016 | metagenome-assembled genome bin CHCFC05602
GGGTGGATTGAAATTCCTTGGTCAATCGCAAGATCGATCCCATTCTTCATGGCGCGTATGCATGAAAAAGCCGAGGGCTTTCCCTCGGCGTCTCCCTAAGTGGGAGTGGATTGAAACCAGATGTCCACCGTGTAGGCTGCAGGCTGGTCGACCTGTCTTCCTTTGGATTTATGAACATCTGCTTGCAACTGCTCGCGCATTAGGAGGCCACCGCGCGGTCCTTGCCCTCGCGCTTGGCGCGGTATAGCGCACGGTCTGCGCTGGAGATGGCGTCGCTCACGCGCACGTCCGGACCTGGAATACACCAGCTCCAGCCGATGCTCACGCGCACCGCGTCATAACAGGTGCCCTGGTCGGTCTGCAGACACAGCGCGCGCACGCGGCGGCACAGGTCGTCGGCGAGCACGGCGGTGCGATCGCGCGAAATGCCCGCCACAAACACGGCAAACTCCTCGCCGCCGTAGCGCACGAGCAGCCGCTCTTCGAATTCCTGCGCGGCGCGGCGCAACACCTCGGCGACTTCGTGGATGCAGCGGTCGCCCACCTGATGGCCGTACGTGTCGTTGAAGGCTTTGAAGTCGTCGATATCGATCATCAGCGCGGAAAAGGGGCGGCTCTGTTCGCAGCAGCGGTCAAAGAGCGCGGGCAACTCGGTGTCCAGCACGCGCCGGTTGGACAGCCCCGTCAGCTCGTCGGTGTCGACCAGGTAGCGCAACCGGGCGTTGATGCGCTCGATCTCCTCCTTTTGGCGCGTCATGATCTGCATGGAGCGGATCTCGTCCACCTTATAGGCATAGCGCGAACAGGAGATCAGAATGGCCGTCAGGCACATGAACGACGTGTTCATGTAGTTGCCCAGGTTGTTGACCGGTTCCGGCTGGAATGTGCGGAAGAACAGGAGCAACAGCACCTGACTGATGCCCAGCACGCACACGCTCTGACGCGGGGTCATGCGCGCGATCACCGAGGCGGCCATGACGAGCGTGACGTAGACGCTGACGTTTTCGGACGCGCGCTGGTCGTAGATCGTCAAAAAGGTGCCCCACAGGCAAAGAAACACGACGTACAGCAGGTGCGCGTTGAGCACGCGCCGTGGATGCGCATCGTCATGGCGATGCAACAGCAGATACAGCAGACAGGCGACGGAAGCGGCAAACAGCGAGACGTATAGGGCAAAGTAGACCTTGCGAGCTGTTGTGCTCAGACCGCCCAGAGCGGTCAGCAGCAGCACGGCGTTGATCAGCTCGGCAAATGCGATGAAGGGCAGCGCTACGTAAAACGTCGCACGCACATCGCGCATGTCGGATGCTTCTACCAGATGCGCGATCTCCGGTTCGATCCCCTTCACATGGCCCATCAGCCGACGAAGCTTGTCCATGGGACGTCCCCTTTCCAACCTTTTCCCTATTTTAGCACATGGGACCGGGGAAGACAACGGGAACAGACGTAAAAAAACGCGTGCTGGCGGCGGACGTGTGCGCGCGATGCGTTTGTGTGTTATAATAGGAAAAAACCACATGGGGAGGATGGAATCATGAAGATCACGGGCTTCCGGCTCTATCCGGCGCCGCCGCGCTGGCTGTTTTTGAAGCTGGAGACGGACGAGGGCCTCTGCGGTTGGGGCGAGCCGATCGTTGAAGGACGCGCACACACCGTCGCGGCTGCCGTAGAGGAGCTGAGCTATTACTTCCTGGGCAAAGACCCGCGGCGCATTGAGGACCTGTGGCAGACGATGTATCGCGCAGGCTTTTACCGTGGCGGGCCGGAGGTCATGAGCGCCATCTCGGGCATCGACCAGGCGCTGTGGGACATCAAGGGGCGCGCGCTGGGCGTGCCGGTGTACGAACTGCTGGGCGGGCTGTGCCGCGACAGCCTGCGGGTATACTGCTGGATTGGCGGCGACCGACCTGACGACGTGGCGGCGGCCGTGCGCGAAAAGCGCGACCAAGGCTACACGGCCGTGAAGATGAACGCCACCGAGGAGCTGCACTACGTCGACTCCTACAAGAAGGTACAGCAGGTGCTCGACCGCTGCGCCGCGCTGCGCGACGCGGTCGGTTACGATGTGGACTTTGCGCTGGACTTCCATGGCCGCGTGCACAAGCCCATGGCCAAGGTGCTCGCGCACGAGCTGGAGGCGTTCAAGCCCATGTTCATCGAGGAGCCGGTGCTCGCAGAGAACATCGAGGCCCTGCGCGAGATCACGGCGCATACCAGTGTGCCCATCGCCACGGGCGAGCGCATGTTCAGCCGCTGGGACTTCAAGCGCCTGCTCGTGGCCGGATATGCGGATGTCGTGCAGCCCGACCTGTCGCATGCGGGCGGCATCTCCGAATGCCGTAAGATCGCCGCCATGGCTGAAGCATTCGATGTGGCCGTCGCACCACACTGCCCGCTGGGCCCCGTGGCGCTGGCGGCGTGCGTGCAGCTGGACATGGCCACGCCCAACGCGTTCATCCAGGAGCAGAGCCTGGGCATCCACTACAACCGCGGCGGCGACCTGCTCACCTACCTCAAGGACGCCTCGCCCTTCCGCTACGAACGCGGCTGCATCGCGCCGCCCGCCGGTCCCGGCCTGGGCGTGGAGGTCGACGAGGAGAAGCTCGCCGCCATGGCCGCGCAGGGACACAACTGGAAGAACCCCGTCTGGCGCAATGCCGACGGCACCATCGCCGAATGGTAAGATGCAGGCCCGTCCCGCTTGACGCGGGGCGGGCCTTTGCGTATACTGATGATTAGATCATTCTCTAAATACCAGAAGGGGGGCGGGAGGCCGTGGCCTTTGCCGATACGTTCAAGGCGCTGGCCGATCCGGCGCGGCGCGAGATCCTGCTGATGCTGCGCGCTGGGCGCATGCCGGCGGGGGAGATCGCCGCGCGCTTTGACATGACGGCGGCGACGGTGTCCTATCACCTCTCGCAGCTGAAGAAGGCGGGGTTGGTGTACGAGACGCGGGAGAAGAACTACGTGTTCTATGCGCTGAACGCGTCGGTGTTTGAGGAGCTGATGCTCTGGCTCTCGCAATTTATGGGGGGTGATGGCGATGAAGCGCGTTGACCGCACGCTGCTGCTTACGACAGCGCTGTGCCTGGCGCCGATGCTGCTCGCGGCAGCGCTGTACGGGCGGCTGCCGGAGCGGGTGCCGGTGCACTGGAACTTCGCCGGCGAGGTGGACGGGTGGGCGTCGCGGGCGTTTGCAGGGCTGGGCATTCCTGCGTTGCTGGCGGGGCTGAACCTGCTGGCGCACGCGGCGCTTCGGCTGGATCCGCGACGCGCGGGCATTGCGCGCCCGCTGCGGGTGATCGTTCAGTGGACGGCGCCGGGCGCGAGCCTGCTGTGCGTGCCGCTGATGCTGGCGTGCGCGCTGGGCGTCGATCCGCCGGTGGAGCGGCTTGCGCCCGCGGCATGCGGCCTGCTGCTGGCCGTGACCGGCAACTACCTGCCCAAGACGCGCCGCAGCTGGATGGCGGGCGTGCGCCTGCCCTGGACGCTGTGCAGCGAGGAGAACTGGCGCAGGACGAACCGTGCGGCGGGCGCGGGGATCGTGGCGAGCGGGCTGGTCATGCTGGCGCTGGCATGGGCGCTGCCGCGCGCGGCCTGGCTGGGGCTGGCGCTGCTCATGGCGGTGCTGCTGGCCTCGTGCGCGTATTCGTTTGCGCTCTGGCGCAGGGGGATATAGCAAGGCGCCCCGGCTGTATGCCGGGGCGCCTTTGCGTCAGATCCGCTTGAGCACGCGCTGGATGTCCTCGTGGCGGCCGATGACCATCAGGTGCTCGCTGGGGACGAACAGGTGGTCCGCCGGCGGCAGCAGCGAGGTGACGCCGTTTTGCTTGGTGGCCAGGATGGAGATGTGGTACTTCGTGCGCACGTTGCACTGGGCGATCGTCTTGCCCAGCCAGGCCTCCATCGGCGGGATCTCGTAGATGGAGTACTCCGGCGTCAGCTCGATGTAGTCGAACACGTTGTTCGCGCTGGCGCGCACGGCGATGCGCTCGGCGGTGTCGCGCTCGGGGTAGATGACCTCGTCCGCGCCGTTGCGCAGCAGGAACTTGGCGTGGATGTCGCGACTGGCCTTGGAGATGACGCGGCGCGCGCCCAGGTCCTTGAGCAATGCAGTGATCTCAAGGCTCGCCTGGAAGTCCGAACCCACGCACACGAAACACACATCAAAGTTGGTCACGCCCAGCGAGCGCAGCACATCCTCACGCGTACAGTCGCCGATCTGCGCACTGGTGACGTCGTTGACCAGCTCGGAGATCGCCTCCTCGCGCTCGTCCACGACCATGACCTCATTGCCCAGCTCCGTCAGCTTGCGGCTCAGGTGGCGTCCAAAGCGCCCCATGCCGATGACCAGAATCGACTTCATGCCGGTTTCATCCTTTCTTCATTTCATCCGACTCATCCGACCAGAATCTTTTCCGCCGGCTGCTGTACGGCGGGCGGCCGTCTGCGCTCGGTGAACATCAGCGCCAACGTCAGGCTGCCCACGCGTCCGCAGTACATCAGCGCAACGATCACCACGCGCGAAGCGGAGGACAGCTCGCGTGTCACGCCCGTGGACATGCCCACCGTGTCAACTGCGGAAAAGACCTCAAAGAGCACGTCCGTGAGCGCCAGGTGCGGCTGCGCCGCGCAGATGAAGAGCGTCGCGGCCATCGCCATGCCCAGATAGACCGTCAGCACTGACGAGGCGCGATGCACGGCCTCCTGCTCAAAGCGGCGCCCGAACACGCCCGTATCATGCGAGCGGCGCAGGCTGGCCGCCGCGGAGAGCAGCAGCACGGCCAGCGTGGTCGTCTTGATGCCGCCGGCCGTCGAGCCGGGGCTGCCGCCTACGAGCATGAGCAGCATCGTCAGCAGCTTGGAGCCGTCGCCCAGCGCCGCGGTATCCAACGTGTTGAAGCCTGCGGTGCGCGGCGTGATCGCAGAGAACAGACACGCCAGCACGCGCCCACCCGGGGACATGTCACGGATCGTATCCGTGCGTTCCAGCACGAGGAACAGCAGCGTGGGCAGCACGATGAGCACAGCGGTACTCAGCAGCACCAGCTTGGTGTGCAGCAGGTAGCGCCGCCAGTGCAAGCGGTGGCGTGCCAGGTCGTCCCAGACGATAAAGCCCAGGCCGCCGATGACGATCAGCCCGCACACCGTCAGGCTGACCAGCGGATCGGTGGCGTATTCCACCAGCGAGATGTAGGGCGCATCGGGACGGCCCATCAGGTCAAAACCCGCGTTGCAAAACGCCGAGACCGAGTGAAACACACCCATGTACACGCCGCGCACGACGCCATAGCGCGGCACAAAGCGCACGGACAGCAGCAGCGCGCCCGTGCCTTCAAACAGCAGCGTGCCCAGCAGAATGCGCCGCGTCAGGCGCACCACACCGCCGATGGTCAGGCTGGACACGCTCTCCTGCAACAGGCTGCGCTCGGCCAGGCCGATGCGCCGGCGCATCGCCAGCGAGAAGAGCGTCGCTACCGTCATCAGGCCCAGGCCGCCGGTCTGGATCAGCAAGAGCAGCACCAGTTGCCCGAACAGCGACCAGTACGTCGCCGTATCCACCACGACCAGGCCGGTCACGCACACGGCGCTCGTGGCCGTGAACAGCGCGCTGAGCGGATCGGTCCATACCCGGTCGACGGAGGAGATGGGCAGCATGAGCAGCAGCGTGCCCAGCAGGATGAGCAACACAAACCCCAGCGCGATCGCACGCTGATAGCTCAGTTGCAGACGCTTGACTCGAAACATCGCTTCACTTCCTTTCGGCCACATCGTCCGGGATGTCACCGGCACGAGAGAAATGTCAGTTTCACTATTTTATGCGTTCCTGTGCCAAAAGGCAAGTACCTCCGCGCAAAAACTTCCCTGCAGGCCCCTACAGATCCCGTAAAGACGCGCGCGCGGCATGCAAAAAAGGGGTGCATTTTCCGTGCGCGGTGTGCTATAATAGAAGACGGATTTCGCAGAGAGGAGGCGTTTTCGTGGCACGTCAGCAAGGCGTGAAGCCCGTCGCGAGCAACCGCAAGGCGCGCCACGACTACTTCGTGGAGGAGTCCTTCGAGTGCGGCATCGAGCTGCGCGGCACGGAGGTCAAATCCATGCGGCAGGGGCGCGTCAACCTCAAGGAGAGCTACGCCGCGGTCAAGAACGGCGAGATGATCGTCAGCGGCATGCACATCAGCCCCTACGAGCAGGGCAACATCTTCAACACCGACCCGCTGCGGCCCAAGCGGCTGCTGATGCATAAGCGGGAGATCCGCCGCCTGGACGGGCTGGTGCAGCGCCAGGGCTACACGCTGGTGCCGCTGTCGGTCTACCTCAAGGATGGGCGGATGAAGCTGGAGCTGGGTCTGTGCCGGGGCAAGAAGCTGCACGACAAGCGCGACGACATGGCCGAGCGCGATGCCCGGCGCGACATCGACCGCGCGATGAAATCCCGCACGCGCGAGGCGTAATGCATGGGGGTGTACTGGTTTCGACGGGGATCCTGAGATTGGGCAAGCGAGCCGTGGACCCTGGCCACGTAAAAACGGGGAAATAAAACGAACTGACAATAGCGAATACGCTTTCGCGGCGTAATGCCGCGCGTCGGCCCGGGGGCCCCGTCCTCCCGGAATCCGGCGTCAATTGACGGGCAATGAACCCGCCTAAGCTTTGCGGCGGCGTTCACATCATGAAGCTACCGAGGCCGCAAGCCCGCCTATGGGCGTGCGGCGGGGGGAATCCCAAATCGTAGGCTGCGCTCGGAGAAACCCCCTTTGACGGGTTTTCGGACAGGAGTTCGATTCTCCTCACCTCCACCAGATGGACATTGCACGAACACCTACTTTTTCAAAGGCGGCTTTGCCGTAAGGG
>CHCFC05602__coassemble_3195_pt1 | contig 5345 bp, 5 predicted proteins | sample CHCFC05602__metabat2_high_PE_016 | metagenome-assembled genome bin CHCFC05602
TGGAAGGCCTTTTCTTATTCTTCGGTTGAAAATCCTTCGTCAGTCAGCCAGCGGATCAGGCTGTGATCAATGGGGCCGGAAAGCTTACCGTTCTTATCTACTGCAAACGGGCCAATATGGTACGCGAAGCTGGGCGCATTCTGGTAAATGGCTTTCTCGCCTGTATAGTTTGCGATAGCCTCCACCAATGCCTTCCTGCGGTCGCCTGTGATGTTATAGGCGATTTCCTCTGGCACGGGTTCTTCGGTTACATCCTCGGCATTTTCCCTTTCTGCGGCCTTCTCGGCCTCCAGAGCAGCCACTGTTTCTGTGTCTGCGTATCCACCGAGGCGAACCGATGCCGCCATCATAGCCGCAGTTTCTGGAGCGATGTTATTAGGCAGACTCACTGCTTTGGAGCCGCGCTGCTTACGCTGGCGGGGTTCTGGCCATTCCTCAGGCAATACACCTGCCTCGAACATGATCTTGAAGGTGATAGCCCCGTTCTGCGGTAAGGTGAAGGCCATTCTGAAAACCACCTTCGACCGTCTCTCCTTCGGCGGTCAGGCTGGGATGGATCAGCGCGTTTGCTTCTTCAACACCAAAGAAATCCTTGGCAATAAATATGGCACGCCCAGCCCGGTGCCCTTTCGCGTGGTGGACAACAACATCGGCCTGGATGTGGATATATCCATCCGGTGCTTCGGCGAATACAGCTACCGCGTGACCAACCCGATGCTGTTTTATACCAACGTCTGCGGAAACATCGACGGCGATTTCACCCGTGATCAGATTGACAGCCAGCTCAAGAGCGAACTGCTCACCGCGCTTCAACCTGCGTTTGCGAAGATTTCCGGGATGGGCATCCGCTACTCGGCTCTGCCGGGCCATACGGAAGAAATCGCCGGGGCGCTCAATGAAGTGCTGCCCGAAAAGTGGGCAAACCTGCGCGGCGTAGAGATCGTCTCCTTCGGCGTCAATTCCGTCAATGCGTCGGAAGAGGACGAGACCATGATCAAGGAGCTTCAGAGAAACGCTGTCTTTCGCAATGCCAACATGGCGGCGGCGCATCTGGCGGGCGCCCAGGCGCAGGCCTTGCAGGATGCGGCGAAGAATCAGGGCGGCGCATTGACCGGCTTCCTGGGCATGAACATGGCGCAGCAGGGCGGCGGTGTGAACCCCGCACAGCTGTTTCGGATAGGCGCGCAGCAGCAAGCGCAGGCTTCGCAGCAGAATGCGCCCATGCAGCAAAACGCAAACGCCTGGAAATGTACCTGCGGCGCGACAGTCACCGGTAAGTTCTGCCCTGAATGCGGCTCGAAAAAGCCCGATCCCAATCTTGCGGCAGGCTGGACATGCGCATGCGGCGCGGTCAATACCGGCAAATTCTGCCCTGAATGCGGTGCGAAGCGCCCGGCAGGTTCGCCGGTCTATCGCTGCGACAAGTGCGGCTGGCAACCTGCCGACCCGATGCACCCGCCGAAATTCTGCCCTGAGTGCGGCGATGCCTTCAATGAAAACGATCTCTCATGATGCATGTCAATTAGAAGTGCCTGTCCATAGGTTTCTCAGCCTGCGAATCCCTTCGCAGGCTTTTGGTTGCTTTTTGCCGGGAGAGAGAATACCCTTTGGGCTCAGGCTTTCGCTGAATTTTGCAATGCCTGCGCATGCAGCTCCCGCTCCAGAATGTCGGCGATCCGGCGGCTGGCGGTGCCGTCGCCGTAGGGGTTGCGGGCCTGCGCCATGCGGCGGTAGGCCTCGGGGTCCTCCAGCAGCGTGCGGCAGGCGCGATAGATGGCCGCTTCGTCCGTGCCCGTGAGCCGGAGCGTGCCGGCCGCCACGCCCTCTGGGCGCTCGGTGGTGTTGCGCATGACCAGCACGGGCTTGCCCAGCGCGGGCGCCTCCTCCTGGATGCCGCCGCTGTCGGTGAGAATCAGGTGGCTACGGCTGAGAAAGTTGTGAAAGTCCTCCGCTGGCAGCGGATCGATCAGGTGGATGCGGCTGCATCCGTGCAGCTCCTCATCCGCGATCCGCCGCACCGTGGGATTCGGGTGCAGGGGATAGATCGCCTTCACGTCCGGAATGTCTTCAGTGATGCGGCGGATGGCATGGAACATCCCCCGCATGGGTTGGCCCAGATTCTCGCGCCGGTGGGCGGTGATCACCAGCAGCCGGCTGCCCTGCGCCCAGTCCAGCTCGGGATGGCGGTAGTCCGACCGCACCGTGGTTCGCAGCGCATCGATCCCCGTGTTGCCGGTCACGTAGACGCGCGCGGGGTCCTTGCCCTCCCGCAGCAGGTGCGCGCGGGCAGCCTGCGTGGGCGCGAAGTGCCAGCGGGCGGAAAGCCCGATCGCCTGGCGGTTGTACTCCTCGGGATAGGGAGAATCCAGGTCGTACGTGCGCAGTCCCGCCTCTACATGCCCCACGGGAATGCGGGCGTAGAAGGCTGCCAGGCAGGCCGCAAACGCCGTGCTGGTGTCGCCGTGCACGAGCACGGCGTCCGGCCGCTCGGCCGACAGCACATCGCGCATGCCAAGCAGCACGCGGCTGGTCACGCCGTACAGGTCCTGCCCCTGCTGCATGATGTGCAGGTCGTAGTCCGGCACGACGCCGAATGTATGCAGCACTTGCCGCAACATCTCTCGGTGCTGTCCCGTCACGCACACCGTCGCCTTCATGCGCACGCGCTGTTTGAGCTCCAGCACGAGCGGACACATCTTGATCGCCTCCGGCCGCGTGCCGAAGACCAGCAGCACATGGTTCTCGCTCAAGATCGAAACGCCTTCTTTCTCGCCCTCTGCCGATTGCCTTGCGTCACACCTTACGCGGCGCGGCCTGCCGCCAAGAACGTTTTTCCGCTTTCGGCACAGAAAAAAGGCGGCGCCCGCTCAGGGACCGCCGGCCGGCAGAGGGGGGGGAATGCGCCGCCAGGCGCGCACAAAGCCGCGCCCGGCTGATGGGCGGGGAGACTTGTCTCGGCGTGGATATTTTTTGATGGCAGGACGGACGCTTGACAAAATTTTTTATGCGCGCTAAAAGAGAGACAGATACGCGCGTCTAATGGGTGAAAGGAGGTGGAGCGGATGACCGTCACGGGCCCGGACGGACATCGCGAAGCGCAACTCTGCCGCCTGATGGAGAAGTACGAGCGCGAACTGCTGCGCACCTGTTATGCGATCCTGCAGGACCGGCAGCTGGCCGAGGACGCGGTGCAGGAGACGTTCCTGAAGGCATACCGGCATCTGGATGCGTTTCGCGGGGAGAGCAGCGAGAAGACCTGGCTGGTTCGGATTGCGATCAACGCGTGCAACGACCTGCGGCGTTCGCGCTGGTTTCGCCTGACGGACAGGCGGGTGACCCCCGAAGAGCTGCCGGAGGCTGCCTGCGCGCCGCACGATACGGCGCTGGGCGACGCGATCCTGCGTCTGCCGCGCAAGCAGCGGGAGGCCGTGCTGCTCTATTACTACCATGGGCTGACGCTGGAGCAGACTGCCGGGGCGCTGGGCATCCGCCCGGCCTCGGCCTGTACGCGGCTCAAGCGCGCCCGCGCACGATTGAAGCATTTGCTGGAAGGAGACGATCCGGATGAAGACTGACGAAGCGCTTCGCGATGCGATCCGCACGGCCCTGGACCGCCGCCTCTCCGGTGTGACCGAGCGGCCGGACAGCAGGCAACGCATGCTCCGGCTGATCTGCAAGGAGGAGTCGATCGTGAAGAAGAAGGTTTCGACGGGCCTGGTGCTCGTCATTGCGCTGGTCCTGGCGACGATGTCGGCCGCGCTGGCCACAGGAGGTTTCGGACTGCTGGACTACAAGCGGGAACAGGCGCGCAACGAGGCGTTTACGGAGCGCATCGTGACGGTAGGCGAGCGCTTTGAGAACGACGACCTGACGCTGACGGTGAACGAGGCCGTCTTCAACGGCATGACGCTGGCCTTCACCCTGGATCTGGCTGCGCGGGATGCCTCCAGGCCGGTGTATGTCATCCCGACGCTCACGGCGGAGGCGGACGGCCGGACGTGGACGGTCGAACCGGAGGCCGCCAGCGGCGAATTCAGCGCGGATGGCTTCTGGGTGCCCTGCATGGACCCGCGCCAGGAGCCGACGACACAGTTCGGCGTCGAGGCGGCGCTGATCGGGGCAGAGGACGGACCGGCATTGCCGGAGGGCGAGGTGACGTGGCGGCTGTCTCTGCGGATTTTGCGGCCCAACTACCCGATCGCCTATGCGAAGGCGGCTCTGCCCGCGGACGATGCGGTCATGACCGACGAACTGACAGAGGGCAACGAGGCGCTGTTTGCGCAGGCGTATGCGCAGGGACAGATCCTGCTGGGGCCCGACGGCTCGTTGGCGGCCTATGCCGCGCAGCTGCCGCAGCCGGACGGCATTCCGGGCGGGGAAAAGAGCTGGGTGGAGCTGTTGGGCGTGCTGGAGGCGTCGGATGCGTTTACGGCGGTGGATGGCCCGGTCGTCGTCTTCACGACGGACGGCGTGGCGCGGCAGACGGCCCGGGCCGGGCAGAGCTTTGCGTTCGGAGACGGCTGGCTGGCAGAGGTGACGCAGCTGAACGCGACGTTCGACCGCGTGGAGTGCAGCCTGCGGATTACGAGGGACGCGCCGGATGGCGTCACGGCTGCGCAAAAGTATGAGGCGGGCGATTACTGGACGTTCGCGGTGCTGGTCGAGGGCGCGACAACCGCTCCGCAGAGCGCAAGCTGGAGCGGCTGCCCGGACGGCAGCTATGTCTGGCAGGGGACGGTGGAGCTGTCCGCGCCTGCGGCGTCGGTCACGTTCGTCCCCTGCCGCGCGGACGAAACCTGGAGGGGCGAGCCCGACGCGGACGGCTTTGTGCCTACCTACAGCACGGAGCGCATGGTCTACCTGAGCCAGGCGCCCTACACGGACGAGCAGGAGGCTCTCGCCTTTTCCGTAGAGCTTCTGTAAGCGGGATGCGCACAGGGCGGCTGACCATGACATGCGCAGCGGAAATGGCCTGCCTGCGCTCCGCTTGCGCACCCAGAGGGACTAGGAGAATCCCCCGGCAGAGCCGGGGGATTCTCTTGGTCGTGACGTAAAAACGTTTACAGAATACGGCATCTTGAGGAAATATAAGATTCGCTCCAAAAATAGCCGGATGTTCCGACATTTCACGCGTTCGACGATAAGAAATCGGTTTATTTTTCAAACGATATTGACAAAAAATGCGATGGGCGCTATAATGATTCCATAAGATATGAAAACGTTTTTATATGCAAAGGACCGGAGAGCGGCCTGCAATGCCGCATTTGGGGTTTTGTTCCTGGATGGGGAGAAGCGCGATCAAAGCCAGGAATACCGTATGAGGCTGTGCGCTGGATGGACCCATT
>CHCFC05602__coassemble_3980_pt1 | contig 4598 bp, 6 predicted proteins | sample CHCFC05602__metabat2_high_PE_016 | metagenome-assembled genome bin CHCFC05602
CGGCTTGGTGCGCTCAAACTTCTGCTTCGCCATGAGGGTTCCTCCTTTTTTATGTGCGGCTGACAGTTTCGGCCGTGCCGAGCGTGTCGGTTGTACCGATTGGAGCGGGTGATGGGAATCGAACCCACGTAATCAGCTTGGGAAGCTGACACTCTGCCATTGAGTTACACCCGCACGCCCCGCCTGCCATACGTCATGTATTTTAACGAAACAGGGGGGTTTTGTCAACACATTTGCCGGATTATTTTTTTTCTTCGATCAGCCGTTCGAGTTTTCGCTTGACGCGCTGCAGCGCGTTGTCGATGGATTTGACGTGGCGTCCCAGGTCCTCGGCAATTTCCTGGTAGCTCTTCCCATCCAGGTACGAAGTCAGCACCTCCCACTCCAGGTCGGACAGCGCCTCGCCAATGCGCCCCTCGATGGAGGACAGGTCCTCTTGGCCAATGAGCAGCTCTTCCGGGTTGGTCGCGCGCCCCTCGGTGATCACGTCCAGCAGCGTGCGGTCGGATTCCTCGTCATAGATCGGCTTGTTGAGCGACACGTAGGAGTTGAGCGGAATGTGCTTCTGGCGCGTGGCCGTCTTGATGGCGGTGATGATCTGGCGCGTGATGCACAGCTCCGCAAACGCCCGGAACGAGGAGAGCTTATCCGGCTTGAAGTCACGGAACGCCTTGAACAGTCCGATCATGCCCTCTTGCACGATGTCCTCGTGGTCGGCGCCCACCAGAAAATAGCTGCGCGCTTTGGAGCGAACGAAGTTCTTGTACTTGTTGAGCAGAAATTCGCTCGCCAGGCTGTCGCCCTGCTGCGCGAGCACGGCGATCTCCTCGTCCGTCATCTGTTCGAGCCTTTCAAGCGTAATCAACGGCATCCTCCCCGCGCCCGCAGGAGCGTTCCGCTCCCCGGCGCGTTCACTGTTTTTGCCTGCGCCAGCGCTCGAGCGCCTCGCGCTGTCCGGGCGGCAGCCGGCTGCCGATGTCGCTGCGCCCGCCGCCCGCGCGGGCGTGCAGCTCCCGGCCGGCGCTTCGCGTCTGGCTCACGTCGCGCAGCAGCTCCCGCGCCGAGACGCGGATCGCCCCGCGCCCCATCGTGACGATCTGCTCCAGCGCGTCGCTGGTGGCCACGCGCAGCTCCCGGTAGCGGGGCGTCGCGTCCGCGGTCGCCTCGATGTAGTTGTCCGCGCTCTCGCCGTGGCGCGTGTAGACGACCGTCACGCCCGCCACCGCGTCCGTGGAGCGGATGCGCCGGTCCTGATGGTGGCCGTCGAAGACGAGCACGACCTCGACCTCCGCATAGCCCGCATAGTCGCTCAAGCGGTGGATCAGCTGATCGCGCGCCTCCTGCATCGTCCAGCCGCGCTCCTTCGCCTCGCCCCACGCGCCGATGACGTTGTAGCCGTCCACGAGCAGCAGCGGCTTCATTTGAGCCTCGAGCGCACGATCTCGTACATCAGGATGCCCGCCGCGACCGACGCGTTGAGCGAGTCGATGTGCCCGCGCACCGGCAGCGCCACCTTGCGGTCGCACTTCTCCTGCACCAGACGGGACACGCCCTCGCCCTCTGCGCCGACGACCAGCGCCGCCGGGCCGGAGAAGTCGCACGCGTCGTAGCGCTCGCCGTCCATCGCGGCGGCGTATACCCACACGCCCTGTCCCTTGAGCTCGTCGATCAGGCGCGCGACGTTCGTCACCCGCGCGACCTTGACGTACTCCACCGCGCCGGCGGAGGCCTTGACCGCCGCGGGCGTGAGGCCCACCGCGCGCCGCTCGGGGATGATCACGCCGTGCGCGCCTGCGCACTCGGCGCTTCTGATGACCGCGCCCAGGTTGTGCGGATCGGTCACGCCGTCTAGAATGACGAGGAACGGGTCCTCCCCGCGCTCTTTCGCCGTCTCCAGCATCTCGTCGACCGTCGAATAGCGGTAGGCCGACGCAAACGCCGCCAGGCCCTGGTGGTTGGGCGCGAGCGCGTCCAGCCGCACGCGGTCGACCTCCTGCACGACGATGTGCCGCTCGCGCGCCATGGCGACGATCTCCCGCGCAGAGCCGGTCAGCTCGCCGCGCGCGACGAGCAGCTTCTCGATGTCGCGGCCCGAGCGCAGCGCCTCGCGGATGGGATTGCGCCCCACCAGCAGATTCTCCCGCTCCTGCGCGCCGTCAGCCGGGCGGGCCGGACGTTCCGGACGAACCGGACGTTCCGGGCGAACCGGACGTTCCGGGCGGTCCTGACGCGGGCGGAATTCGCCGCGCGGCCCCGGCGCGCGCTGGGGCCTGTCCGCGTCCACGGCACCAGGCGCGCCGCCCTCCGGGCGCGCAAAGTCGCGCTGCGGCCGGCGCGTGCGCGCATCGTCCCGCCAGTCATCCCGCTTGCCGGGCCTGTGCTTGTCCGAAAACCTGTCGTAATAAGCCATATCGTTACTCCCCTTCGCCTTCCGGTTCTTCCGTATTCCCCAGCGCCGCGACGCGGCGGCGCATCTCCTCCATGCGTCCGCACGACGCCTTGCCCTCCGCGCAGGCCCCTCGCACGCACGCCGGTCCCGCCTGGGCAAAGATCTCCGGCGCGGCCTGCCTGCACAGGCGCAGCATCTCCCACGCCAGCGCGCGGATCTCCCACTGCGCGCGCTGGCAGCAGCGCAGGGAGAAGAAGTGTAGCAGCTCGCGCGCGTTCATCGTCACCACCATGCGCGTGGCGCAGGCGTTGGGCAGCACGAAGCGCGCGTCCTCGTTGGATCTTTCCCCGGCGTCGCCCAGCAGGCGCTGCCACTCCTCATACCAGGCGCCGATCGTCTCCATCTGCTGCGCAAAGCGCGCGCGCGCCTCCCCGCCCAGCGCGGCGATGGCCGGCGGCACGACGTAGTCAAAGCCCTTCATCGACACGTAGCGCTGCGACTGTACGCTGAACGAGGCGATGCGGTGGCGCGTGATCTGCGCCAGCAGCGCGCGGCTGACGCCCTCGATGGCGAACGTGAACGTGGCGTGCTCGATGACGGACAGATGCCCGCGTGCCATCACGCCCGCGATGAACGCGGCCTGATCCTTGCGGGAGATGCGCTCGCGCAGCGTCTCCACGTCGGCCTGCGCATAGCACAGCCGCGCGCCCAGCGCGACCACCTCGTCCGGGTTGTACGTGTGCCGCAGCAGCAGCACCTTCTGTCTCGTCTCAGCCATGTGTCTCCTCGGTCCTCCCGTCCTGCGCGTGCGCCGCCGCCAGCAGCTGCGCGAGGCGCTGCGTCTGCCCGCTCAGGTACAGATAGCCCAGCAGCGCCTCCAGCGCCGTGGCGCGGCTGTAGTCCGCAGGGTCGGCATGCTTCGGCGCGGCGTGGTGCGCATGGGCGTTGCGCCCGCGGCGCACGATGTCCGCCTCCTGCTCCGTCAGCAGCGGCTCAATGCGCCCCAGCGCATGCGACTGGTCCGCCGCGCTGACGCTGCGGCTGGCCCGCCGGTGCATGCGCCCGACGTTCTCGCCGCCCGCAAAAAGACGCGTCCGCACAAACAGCGCGTGTACCGCGTCGCCGACATATGCCATTTGCAGCGGATTCACCATCCGAACGTCCGTCTCGCCCATGGGCAGCCCCATCGCCTGAAGCCATGGATCCTGCAAGCGTTTCGCCCCTTCCCCACGCGCCTGTCACAGCCTGCGTATTCGATTCATTATAGCAGACGCGGGCGCGTCAGGCAAGAGCGAACGTCGCTTTTTTCCGGCCTTTATGCGTCCTGCGCGGGCGGCAGCGGCGTGGGGCGCGGCCCCGGAAGCGCCGCCCACTCCAATAGCCCCGCACAGATCGCCTCCGCGACCCGCTGGCGGTACTCCGCATCCAGCAGCAGCCCTTCCTCCCGCGCGTTGGACAGGAACCCGCACTCCACCAGCGCCGAGGGGATGCCCAGCTCCAGGATGTAGTAGTCGCCGCCCATCGCGGCGCGCTCCCTGGGCGGAGCAAGCCCCGCGATCAGCGCCTCCTGCAGCGCCCCGGCCAGCAGGCGGCCCGCGGCGCAGCCCTCGCGATAGAACACCTGCGGCCCGGACTGCGCCGCGTCGCCATACTCGTTCATGTGCACGCTCAGCAGCACCTGTGCGCCGGCCTCGCGCACGATCTGCGCCCGCCGCTGCATGTCCTGCAGCTTCTTGCGGATCGGCGGGTCCTCGTCGCACAGCGCATAGTCGTCCGTGCGCGTCATGACGACCTGCGCGCCCTCGGCCTGGAGCAGCCGCGCCAGGCGCCGGGCGACGTCCAGATTCAGCCCCTTCTCCGCCACGCCGCTCTGCCGTCCGACCGCGCCGCCGTCGTACCCGCCGTGTCCGGCGTCGACCGCCACGATCCACCCCGCCAGCGCGCCCGTCTCCATTCCCTGCGCCGGCCTGGTCTTGGCCGCGTTGGATCCCGCCGCCAGGCTCAGCGTCCCGACGCACAGTCCCGCCGCGCACAACAGCGCCGCCGTATAGCGCCCGATCCCCCGTCCCATCGCGCCGCCTCCCCGTCGTTTTACGCCCATATATGCAGAAATATCCGTTCGCATTCCTGCCCATTTTTGCTTGCTGTACAAGCATTTGGCGCATTTTCGCGGCGTCGCAAATTCCTTCTGAATTGTAAAAAATGTTGT